>OJJF01000022.1_pt1 | contig 234330 bp, 194 predicted proteins | sample 1596121 | NCBI WGS metagenome assembly OJJF01 (sample SAMEA4350135, study PRJEB24818) | metagenome | biome: human; feature: gut; material: faeces | place: Denmark | collected 2013-09 | reverse complement strand
ATTGTATTAGTCTCATATTCTAATTGCTCCCAGCACAGAGAATTGGTTGAATAGAAATCCAACAACTCAGAAACTTTGCATCTATCCCATTCCTCCGTAAACTCCGGGAATCTCAAATGGGGAACATCAGGGAATCATTATTCTCTAATTATATGTACAACATATTAATATACGATTATGGGACAAAAAACAATTAGAGAAATCTCGGTTGCATGGAAAGAGTACAAGCAACCTTATGTGAAGCAGTCTACAATGGCTGCTTATGTGCTCATCTTGGAGAATCATATTCTTCCAAACTTTGGAGAAAGCGATACACTCCACGAACAGGTTGTGCAAGACTTTGTTTTACGGAAAATTGAGAATGGGCTGAGTGTGAAATCCGTGAAAGACATATTGATAGTTCTGAAAATGGTTATGAAATTCGGTGTGAAAAACGAATGGATGGATTATCAAGAGTGGGACATCAAATATCCGTCTTCTTCGACAACCAAAGATTTGGAAGTACTGTCAGTTGCCAATCACAAGAAAATACTCAATCATATTCAAAGCCATTTCTCCTTTGCCGGACTTGGTATCTACATCAGTCTTTGTACAGGGCTTCGCATAGGGGAAGTCTGCGCATTGAAGTGGAGCGATATCAATGTTTCCGAGGGTACGATAACCGTTAATCGTACAATTGAACGGATTTACATTATTGATGGGACGGAGAAACATACCGAACTAGTTATCAACACACCCAAGACACAAAACTCATGTCGGGAAATTCCTATGACAAAGGAGCTTCTTGCAATGGTAAAACCACTGAAGAAGGTCGTCAATGAAGATTTCTATGTCTTGACTAATGATGAATATCCAACCGAGCCTCGTACCTATCGTAATTACTACGGTAAATTAATGGCGAAGTTAGGTATTCCCAAATTGAAATATCATGGACTCCGCCATAGTTTTGCCACTCGTTGTATAGAAGCAGGCTGTGACTACAAAACCGTTAGTGTATTGTTAGGGCATTCCAACATTTCAACTACATTGGACTTATATGTTCATCCAAATATGGAACAGAAAAAGCGTTGTATAGCGAAAGTCTTTAAGTCGTTGGGAAAATGATGTAATATGTAGAGCGAAGGAATTTGATACAGCAATTTCTTCGCTCTCAATCATTGCACACATTCTGAGAATGGGGTTAAAACCTTTATTATCAACATCCATAATAGAGTAATCTGCTCATTATGGTACATCGAAAAGAGAAAAGGAGAGGAAAAATCCCCTCCTTAACTCTAAACCATGTCTCAGACATTCAAATCTTTCAGTGCTAGTGCATAATTGGGACAAAAACCGTCCATTATACACTTCAAGCCAAGTGTCTGATAATACTTGTAGTCATCATCTTCGGTACAGAGGTATTTGTAACCATAGCGTGGCATGTACTCCTTGAAGAACCGAGCCAAATCTTTCAGGCTTTCTTCTTGGTTCTTCTTGAAGTTACTGCGCACAATGATGATAGACCAGTCGGGGAAGTTGCCTCTTCCACAGCTGTACTCCCAGAAGCGGATATAGCAGTCTAAATCACGTTCACGGATGTCCACACAAAAGCCATTGGCATTTTGCATCACGCTACAGCTTTCTCTGTAGCCAAATTTCTCACACAAGTAGAGATTGAAATCAAGAATTAAATCTTTTTGTACCATAAATAATTGAATTTAAGTTGTTAATAAAAAGTGAATTATAAATGAAAGCCTCGCTTGCGCTTAGCCTTTTTCTTTTTCATCAGGCGATTGAACTCTGCTTCTTCTGCGGCAGTGGCATCGTAGGATGAACTTCCGTTTAGCAAGCCGAGACTGAAGCCACAGCCATCATCGGAATGGGAAACGCTTTGTTGCACCTCTTCTTTCTGTTGTTTAGGCTCTTGTTTGGAAGACTCCAACAAGGATGCACAAGCATTATCTTCCAGTCGGTTGTCGATATTCAGGTAGCTGAACTCTCGGCTTATTTTTGAACCTGAAAAAGAAAAACCGTTGTGCTCAAATTTGACACCTTGTATTTCCCGTGTAGTCCGGTTGACCTTGAATTTCATATCAATGTCTCGCTCTGCAAGCGCATCTTTCAAATCATCCCAACTATGAGCGTTGGGCAGTTCTTCTTTCAAAGCTTTGTATATCTCATGCTTTGCCTTGTCATAGGGGCGCAAGCGTTCCTCTTTGATATGGTCTTTACCATTGGCAAAGTGTAAGCGATATTTGGCGGTCAGCATTTTGCAGACTTTCTCATTCCTGCGGAAGTCGTTCTTGTCGCTAATCGTCTTGCCGTCATTGTCCACTCGATTGAAAACGATATGGCAATGCGGATGCTCACGGTCGATATGTCGGGCAATGATGTATTGCGTGTTTTCAATACCCATCAGCTTCATATAGTCATGTGCTATACTCAGCATCAGAGCATCATCGGACTTTAGTCTTGCACTGTCTTCCGGTGAGAAGTTGAGCGAAGTGTGTCCGACAATATTCTTTACCTTGTCATTGAGTAGCGATTGTAACTCAAATTGCTCTGACATCTGTTCGGGTGTCCCTTCTACTCCGACTGCTTCCAATAGCTTGGATTTTTCCTCTTTAAGGACATAGCGGACGCAACCACCGAATGATGTTCCTTTTGTCTGCTTACCTATCATCTTTCAGTCGTTTTATAAGTTGGTTAATGTGTTGAGCCATTTCCTCGCATCTGTCCGCAACGGCAAAGAAACCATAGGTGTTTGCCTGTCTTGCCAACTGGTTAAGATTGGTGCTTTCGCCAATCAGTTGCCGGATGATGTGGATATGCTCTTGCGTGATTCGTTCACGTACCGAACCGTTTTCGATGAGCGAACGGATGACTTCGCTCTGAGTCTGCTTGCTCCGTCTGCAAAGCGCACCAAGCCATGCGTGTTGTTGATAGGACAGACGGAGTGTTATTGTATATTTCTTTTCCATTTGAATTTGTTTTAGTGAATAATTTGTGACCATCGGGAGTCACCTCCTCAGACTTTTTTGAGGAGCAAGTGGTCGGGAAATGTAATACACCGACATTAACTTGCTACAGTAAAAAAGTCTCGATTTCTCTCCCTGTATTCAAAGTCTGAATACTCGTTTCTTAGGTGGCGAAACCTTCGGTTGTGGAGTGCCTTGTTGTACGCTGATGAGCTTTAAATCGAATGTATCTATCAGTATTTTCAAGACGGGATTCTTCCTTATCATTTGTTGAAGGATGGCTTCGTCAGGCTTCACTTTGAGTAGATAATCAGCTATGTCGTACCCCTCCTTGCGTTCGTCTTCGGTAGCGTTGGCTTCCAAATAATCGAACATTTGTACTTCAATTCCGCAGCTTTTCATCAGGCTGATTTTGCTCTGCCAATAGTCGGTTGCACCTAAATCAGGGAATAATACAACGCTTCTTCCTGCCAGAACGGATAGGCTGTTGACATTGAAGCAACCGTTCTTTCCACCTGATGCTATCCATAGGAATTGCGGCAGATAGTAAGATGCAATAATTGCCGTTTTCTCGCTTTCGACCAGCGCAACTGGACGGCTTTTGTCTTCGGAAAGCAGATGCTCACCGAAGAAGCACTGCTTCAAATTGTAATCATCTTTGTGTAATACGGAGTGCACCCACGTAACATGATTGTATGGTTCTTTTATCCGCTTACCCGTTTCGGAATTGTAAAGCATTATCTTACCCGTGCGGACTTTATTCTGATTGTCCGTTTGCCAGAATACGGTTGCACCGTCCCAATATTTGGATGTACCAACCTTGTATCTCTTCAAGAGCTTTAATGTTTCTGTTTCTCCGAACTGAGCCGATAGAAATTGAAACAACTTGTTTGCAGGATAGCCACGCAATGATTGATTGACTATATCCAAATCAATGTAGGAAGTGGCTATGGGTTTTGCTTCCTTAATAGAGGCATAGCTCCTGAAACTATTCTCTGCGAACTTTTCTTTCTCAGACGGGTTCTGTTCAAAGTAATCACGAGGCGTGAAGTGATAACCGCATTTCTGCTCATGGTCACAACGCCCCACGTATTCAGGGAACTGGATTTGCTTCTCCGTATCAATATACTTGGAAAAGCATCTTTGGCGGTGGCAGTTCGGGCAAGTGTGTCGAGTGCTGACACCTTTGTAGGGTTCTAATACGAATCTATGTGTACTCATTGTATATTTCTTTTAGGTGTGTCACTTTTGTCGTTATTGTCGTTTTCGTTTGGAAAGTGTCAAAACCGACAAAAATGTCACGGGTTAATCTTTGAATATTCTCCATGCTTCTCTTTGCGGAACAAAGTCCCGATGTTGTCATTGAGAAAGCGTTGAAACGTCCGTTCCTTCATTCCGTTTTGCTCGGCTATTTGTATAGCTTGGGCTGTTGTAAAGGCCGGAGGAAGCAGATTGACTATAGCCTGTTGTTGGCTGTTGAGCGTATTTTCATTGAGGATATTTTGAACGCTCAATGCGGATTCCTTGAAATACTCCGTCAGTTTAATGGCTCGTTCTACCGTCAACAGGTCGATATATGTTTTATCACACTCTCCGCAAGTCCATCGGGCTAATTGGATAATCAGGCAGAAACGGATGATGTATATCTCCAACTTGCAATAGATACTCACAATGGTGTCGTTCGTTTCTCGGTCGCATAACTCAGAGAAATGGTGCTGCCATTCGTAAAGCCGTCTCTTGGCATCCTCCGTGAAGAGGAGAATTTGCGGTTCTATCTCTCCAAACTTATTGAGGGCATACTCTTGTTGTATCAGCTTGTCAATAATGGTATTCCATTCTTGCTCGATATTCTCCGGGAGCTCCTTGTCATTCCAACGTGCCTTCCGTTGTAGATTGGGCATTACAAACAGGATACGGTCAATGAATCCATTACTGGAGCGTTCACCCTTAGCCAGTTCACTGAGAATCTTCTTTTGGATAGTACCGATAACCGAGATATACGGTCGCTTGATGAAGATGGAACTCTTGGCATTTTTACGGTCGGATATAGTGGTCTTGGCACTGAACACCGACAACCAGAACTGTTCTTCCGAACCGTTGTTATAGCGGTTGAAGTTCTTGAACCAAGCGGACAACTCGTCAGCCCACAAGCATAAACCACGTTTGTTTTGCGCATGGATAAGGCTTAACCCTTCGGGCGTTACATCCGAAATCAAGAAGCGTTTACGAATTGGTTCTTGTGGAAATTGCTCTTCTCCGCTATCCGTGCGTTCTTTACGACTCATGCTCATCAGTTCATCATACTTGGCAAGAGCCTTTTCAAAGACCTGATTCTGCTGGTAGTCATAATCAAGAAACGGTTTCATTGCAAAACTAAGCGGATGGCTTTTGTTTGCTCCCGGTCTTCCTATTAATGCCATATACAGAATAGGACTCTCTACCCAGCCTTGTTTGATTTGTGCAAGATGCGTGTTACCTATGCCAACTGCAATCGCTGTAAGAATTGCAGAGGCAATGTAGTCGGTAGGGTAGTTATGGCATTCGTGTACTTCACGGATGATGCGTTGGATTTTGTTTGGGAATATGCTGACGGGGAATGCCGTACCGGACAATCTTGTGCTTAAATCAATCGCTTCATCAATGATAGATACCGGATTAATAGAATACGTATCCATAGCTACATCTATTAAAGTTTCACGGATGATTTGGGTTTATGACGGACACCGTCTTGCATATTGGCAAGCATCTCTTCGTATGTTTGCTCGGAAGTTTTTCTTCGACCATTCTCAATCCATGTCAGAAGTTCATCTTCGTAGAAATAGAGTTTCTTGCCTTTCTTATAGGCAGGAAGCTGCCCTTTGCGTACCAATGTATAAATGGTAGGCTTGGCTTTTTTGATGATACGGCAAGCATCCTCAATCTCAATCAACACGTGTTTGTCTGATGCTGGCGGTTGAAGTTCCGATACCATTCTTTTCAACTCGATGACCTGTTCGGTCAGATAACCTACCGCTTCTGGCAGCTTATCAAATGTTACTGTTTCTTTTTGCATACGTCGCTCGTTTTTAATTGTTCGACGGCAAAGGAAATAGGTGTTTCAATGGTGGAATCATTCACCAAAATATAACTGATGAATAACTTTTTGATGGTAGTTGGTAGTGATTACAAGGAATTTAAGTACCTTTGATAGACGAAATACCAATGGTTATTGAAGCTGTAATATTAATTTGTTGTTTATGATACCGCAATTTGAAGAAATAAGGATACAGGCATTGAAAGAATTAAGCTCAGGGGTTGTTATGAGAGCGAAAGAATTACGTATCCCTCTGGCTAAGCATTTTGGACTGACAGAGGAGGAAATGAATGCTTGGTATCCTTCCGGTAATGGCGAAATATTCTTAGATCGTATTTCGTGGGCTTTATCGTATCTTTTTATTGCAGGTCTTGTAGAGAAACCTCAAAGGGGAGATTATAAGATTAGCGAAAAAGGCTTGTCTATGCTTTCTTCATGTACAGAGGAACAAATAAATGAGTTCGTCAAAGTAGCTGTAAATGCGAAAACTCCAAGGAAAGATAAAAACAAGGAGACTAGCAATATTGCTTCCCATGTGGAAAATGATGAACGTACACCGGAAGAAGAATTGGCTGATTCCTATGATAGAATAAAACAGAATGTGCAGTCTCAAATTCTGACAACTATATTAAGCAAGCAGCCGAGAGAATTTGAAAGGTTAGTCGTGAAACTACTTCAAGCAATGGGGTATGGTGGCGAGATCAAAAACTCTGATATAGTAACGAAACTTTCTAATGACGGTGGTATTGACGGTATTATCAAAGAAGATATTTTAGGCTTCAATCATATTTCCATACAGGCAAAACGATATGCCTTAGACAATAATGTAGGTCGCAACGAGGTTCAAAGTTTTGTGGGAGCTGTTGCTGGAACACCATCCAAAAAAGGAGTATTCATCACCACTTCGGATTATACTAAAGGTGCAATGGAGTATGTGGAAAGCCTTAATGGTTCACCAACCATTATCCTGATAAATGGCCAGCAATTGACAGAATACATATATGACTATGGCTTGGGATTGCAAACAGAGAAAGTCCTTAAAATCATGAAAATGGATATGGACTACTGGGACGCAATGGATAATGCCTAATAGTATTGCAGCTATGCAATTTTTCTGTCCAGCTTAATCCTACACTCTGATTCAGTATGAGACATTTTGCGCTCAATGGTGGATATTTCCGAATCACGGAGAGTGTGAGCGAATACTCTCTTTATAAAGGTGGCAGTCTGTAAGCGTGGTTTGCCGAATGCTTTGCCGATATTCCAACCAAAGTGCATGATGTCAATGGTTTTTAATTGAGCATCAACCTTTATCTGTTCTACTTTAGGCAGGGAATCGGAGAAGTAGTATTCCGTAATATATCCACATAAGCGATTAAGGTCAGTCTCACTCAGATAGAGAACCAAGTTCTGTTTCGTATATGTGAGAACCCTATCTAACTTTTCTTGTGATGCACGTTCTCTCTCTGCTATAGCGTTGGCACGGAATAGATCGTATTCTGTTGGCTGGTTGGATTCTTCGATAGATATATTGTTGCTGATAGAAGGTGTGGCTTCTTCCTTTGGAAGTTCTGCCACGTCTTCGTTAAGTTCAGGATATGAGGGAATAGAAACTTCTTCTGTTGTGTCAGATGTAGTTTCTATTTCAATTTCGGGTTCAGGTTCAGAAATGATGGACTCTGAGATAATGGTACTATCAGCCAGTTCAGGTTGTACAATTGAAGTCTCAACCATCGCAGTCTTATTGCGGTAGCACTCAAATCTCATAAAGCACTTCTCTATTGTAGGTGAAAGAAGTTGCCTGAATACCATTTGCAGATTAAGATAGATTGCTCCTATGACAATGGAGCATACCACCAAAATAAGGTTGCTGCTAAACTCATCCCAACCATAGTGTAGTGCGGTCTGACGGGCTAAAACACCAATGATGACGATTGTTCCGAAAACAATCAAATTTAAAGTTATATGTTCTATCTTTTTCTGCTCCATAATGATATATGCTAATCGTTTGTGTGCAAATATATAGGATTTATTTTTGGGAAAATCCATAGTTTTGCTTGCCAACGGACTCTTGACGATATATTTCATCACATTTCATCACGTTACATGCTTGATAATAAGCGTGCTGTAAAATTCTTTGTTTTCGGTGAAAATAGTTGGTACAATGAGGTTGTGTACCTCTAAATAAAGATTATCTGCATCGTTTCTGACTAAACAATGCAGATAATCTGATGATTGAAAGGTTGTTTTATTATGAATACAATGTACTGTTCGCTCCCTCATTAAGGTATAGTAGGATGTTGCAGTTCTGCTTATGAACGATCTTGCTTATTAGCCATTTTCTGAATGCAGTGGAATGTCCCGTGTCTATTTGATAGGTTAGGGCTATAACCATATTGAGATTATACACATCGGCATAATTTCCGTTCTCTAACCTTACACATTGGCAGACTTCATACTCCTTTAAGATATTGGCTATCAATATCGCTTTTATGCGAGAGTTGATAGCTCCAACCGTTGTATAAAACAAGTCGGCAATCTCCCAAGCGGTCATCCATACTTCGCCATCAGAGATATGGATGACTTGTCCGTTGTTTGTTATGATTCCTCGTTTCATAGTTGTATTTATTTTAAACTTCGTTTATTATAAACGCTGCGCCTCAACATAACTCAAATGAATTTGGTTCTGTATTCGGCTTGCAGTTTATTTTAGTGAAATTTTATTGGCAGTCTCTCGTTTCTTTACATTTACCAAATCTGCGTAGATTTGAGTAGTAGAAACGTTCTTGTGAGTTAGCATCTTTGAGACTGTGTAAATATCTGTGCCTAAAGAGATTTGGATAACTGCGTAGGAGTGACGAAATCCGTGGAAGGTTATCGGCTTCGTTATTCCTGCCTTTTTGAGCCAGTTCTTCAGCGGATAATTAATCATACTTCGTTTCAACCCTTTGAATACCTTACCTGTGTCGGGCATACCGCATAGTTCATAGGCTTCGTAGCTGATGGGGAGTGTCGCTTCCGTTTGGGTTTTCTGAGTTCTGATACGCAAGCAATAGCCTTGGTCGGGAGCGATGGCAAAGTCTTCCCATTGAAGATTGAGAATATCGCTGATGCGTAAACCTGTCAGACAAGCAAACAAAGAGGCTGCTTTCAGAGCGGGGATGTCACAAGGAGTGGCGGCAAGTTGCTTCACCTCGTCCAGCGTCAGGTATTCTTTCTTCACATCTTGTGGTTCAATCTTGTCAAGATAGTCATTGATGTTTTCTCGAAGCCATTTGTCTCGGTAAGCAATCTTCAACAATCCTCTGAAAGTAGAGTAGTAGCCGGATGCCGAATTGAGAGATATGGGACGATTGCTGTGTTTGAGCTGCTTGGCATTCAACAGGTACTCACGGAACTTCTTACATAAATCCACATTCACCTCACCGAAGGTACATTGCCCTTTGACGAAGTTGTAGAAATGCTGATAGACAAACGTCCATTTCTGGTCTTTGCTTCGGCACATCTTTTTGAAGTAGGCGAGAAAGTCGGCTTTCTGTTTGGTCTTGTCTAAGAAACCGAACTCTTCATTGATGAGCGACTGCACTCTGATGCAGCGGATAGCCTCTGCCTTGTTCAACATATCGTTGTTGAACTCCCGTTCCATTTCGTTTTTGGGGTGGGCATAGATGTAGATGCCGAGATATTCCCTACGACTCATCTGCATGGTCTCTGGGTTACGGACTGCCGGATAATAATCCAGATACAAGGAAATGCGATTATTCCGAATCGCTCTCTGACGAACTGTTACTTTTGTACACGTGTGTGTCATACTGATTAATATTTAGAGTTTTACATTTGTTTGGTGCAAAGGAATAGAGTGATTCAATGGTGACAACATTCACCGAAAAATAACTTATTCAATCTTTGGGGCTTCAAGCAATTTATCCAGTTCGGTTTTGGATATAAGCGTGTATTTGCCTTTCTTGACCTTAGGGATATTATGATATTTCGCATAATGATAGAGTTGGTCACGGGTAAGATTGAACTTCTCCATAGCTTCGGCTACCGTATAATACAGAGGTTCTTCGGGTACTGCCACTCCTTTGGCTATATCGACATGTTTCTTGGAATAATACACCATGATACCTTCTTTCTTCTTTGGGATGACATTCTTAGAAACGAAAGTGTAGATAGCGGATAAAGTCATACCGAATTTTTCCTGCATTTCCTGTGTGCTATACCATTCGGTAATGTCGGGATTCGGGGCTTTCTTGGCAAAGTAAGCGTCCATGTGCTTCTTGCTCCAATAGGTCTTGCCACGATTGAAAGTGCGAGGAATGTTGTTCTTTTTGGCTACCACAAATATCCATGATTCGTTTACATGGTATTTCTCTTTTACTTCGGCAGTAGTATAGAAGTCGGTGATAGGGGCTTTCTCTTTTGTAGGGGTATGGAACTCTGTCGGATTATTGAATAACTCATCAATATCCTTTTTCTTCAAAAGGTATTTGAAGCCTAATCGAGTGACCTTTAATTCCCCTCGTTTGATGTAACCGTAAACGGTTGGTCGGGTTACTCCGAGATAGATTGCCGTTTCGGTGATTGTAAGAAATGGCTTGTCTTTGATTCTTTCAATAGGCTTTTCATCAATCTTCTTTTCCACGAATTGATTATTAGCTTTGATAGCTTCGTCACGCTTCTTCTTTTTATAAAGTGCGTTGGCGCATTGTTTGGAACAACAAGCCGTTGTTGTTTTCTGGGCGATAAACTCTTTACCGCACCAAGCGCAAATTCGCTTAATTTTCAGGTTACTGCTCATTTTAATTCATCTTTATTTCTCCGTTATTACTGTAATTTCCCGTAAAACCATGTAAAATGGCGTAAAGTTTCTCTACTACCTTTCCACTCGATTTTCGAGCTTCAACAAGCGAGCAACAAATGCGGTACAAAAATGAGCTGAAAAAGCCCTATAAACGATAACTATCGCTTATGAGGCTAAAAAGAAAGGCGCTCAAAATGAACGCCTTAATAATCATTGATGATATATGCTAATCGTTGGTAATCACTACCTACTTGCCGACGCAAAAATGCTGAAAAATATTCTGGAGTACCATATCATTCGTCACTTCCCCTGCAATATCCGAAATGAAGAAAATACACTCCCGTATATCCTGCGAAAGAAAATCTCCGGATATATGCGTGTCAAGCCCATTCTGCACTCGATGAATAGCATCTAAAGCTTTACTTAAAGCTTCATAATGCCTTACGTTTGTCACAATAATATCATTCTGTGTTACCGTAGGCAGATGTGCTGCGTTAATAAGCATCTTTTGTAACTCGTCGGTCTGTTTACGTTCTTTTGCCGATATGAAGATAGACTTCGTGTATTCTTTAGGAAAGTCCTTTAATAAAGCAGATAGTTCTTCTTTCTGCTTTTCCTCAATCAAATCCGCTTTGTTGAATACAACAATTAGTTGCTTCTCTTCACAACGAGGAATGATCTTTTCTGATAATTGCTTTATCTGAGAAGATGCATCAGATGAATCAACCATCCAAAGTACAATCTCCGCTTGATCCAACTTCTGGAATGTACGTTCAATACCAAGGCTTTCAATGGTATCATTTGTTTCCCGGATTCCGGCAGTATCAATGAATCGGAAAGTGATGCCACCTATATTAATAGTATCTTCAATGACATCACGCGTGGTACCATGAATATCACTGACAATTGCTTTATCCTCATTCAGTAATACATTCAGTAAAGTTGATTTCCCCGCATTCGTTTCACCGATAATAGCCACCGGAACACCATTCTTAATGGCATTCCCTACATTGAATGAATGAACCAGTCGGGAGATAACCTGCTCTATTTCATCTGCGAGTTTTCGCAATGCCGAACGATCAGCAAACTCCACATCTTCTTCGCTGAAGTCAAGTTCCAGTTCAATCATGGAAGTGAAGTTCAGCAACTTGTTGCGTAGATCTGTTAACTCTTTGCTAAAACCTCCCCGCATCTGACTCATGGCCAAACGATGAGTGGTTGCGGAAGAAGATGCAATCAAATCGGCTACAGCCTCCGCCTGACTTAAGTCCATCTTTCCGTTGAGGAACGCGCGTTGGGTATATTCTCCCGGCTGAGCCATACGGCAACCGTTCTTAATCAACAATTGCATTACTTGCTGAAGAATATAGGAAGAACCATGACACGTGATTTCTGTACTATCCTCTCCCGTATAGGAATGAGGAGCCCGGAAAAGACTCACAAGGACTTCGTCTATGATTTCTTCTCCATTATAAATACGCCCGAATGTCAGCGTATAAGGCTTTTGTTCACTAAGTAATTTGCCGGCTTTGGCTGGTTGGAAGATGCGGCTTGTAATGGAAATAGCTTCAGGACCGGAAACACGGATGCTTCCGATGGCACCTCCTTGAGCGGTAGCAATAGCGCAGATAGTATCTTGATTCATTATATTTCTTTTTGGATGATGCAAAGATAATTGTTTCTAAGTAAAAAAAATAAGATTAGACACAACTTGTGCTTTATTTGTTTATATTTGCTGCCGTTCAAACAATGCACATACAAAATATAATGATAGTCTATGGAGCCGGATACAAACTTATATTCACCGAATGAGAATAATGAAATCATACGGGAAAATTCACAAAAGAAACTTTATGTACTTGCCGCACACCAAATAGCTTTATGGGAATATGATATTCCGACAGGAAAATGTAGCTTTACGGACGATTACTTCCGCACGTTAGGCTTGAAAGAGGTTTAAAGGCATTAATGACTTTTACCATTTCGCATACCCCGGAGATATAAATGCCTATCAGACTGCTTTTGCTAAAATGCTTGCTTCGGAGTCCAAAGCATATTAGATACAGGTTCGTTGTGTCGGAGAACATGGTGAGGTGATTTGGCTGGAAGAACATAACTGTAAAATAGTAGAAGCTTTACCCGAATTTATTTTCATCTTTGACGAGAATTTCTTTATAACGGATGTGCTGATGGCGCGGGTACGATTCTGCGGTATTCGGTAGAAGTTGCCGAACAGAGTCTTTCTATTAAGATTGATTCTGAATCCGTACGTCATAAAAAGATTTTGGTTGTGGAGGATATCGAATCGAACTTTGCCCAGCTGAATATCTTACTGAAGAAAGAGTATATCATCCTGTGGGTGCGTAACGGACAGGAAGCAATCAATAGCTTTATTCGGGAAAAACCGGACTTGATATTAATGGATATTCGTATGCCTGTGATGGATAGTATTCAAGCTGGATGCAATGCAGTTTTCTCCAAACCATATTCTTTGGAGAAACTGAAAGAAACGATTGAAATCTATATCGGATAATTAATTTTCTAAAAGGAGACCAACATTCTGAAAGTTAGATTGTTATTAAACTAATAATAACAATCTAATTTTTGTTGGAATATGGAGAAAGTGAAAAAGATGGTCCTCATCGGAGCTAGCGGCTTTGTTGGTTCCGCTCTGCTAAATGAGGCATTGAATCGTGGCTTTGAAGTGACAGCTGTAGTTCGTCATCCCGAAAAAATAAAGATAGAGAACGAACATCTGAAAGTAAAGAAAGCGGATGTCTCTTCGCTCGATGAAATATGCGAAGTTTGCAAAGGAGCGGATGCCGTTATCAGTGCATTCAATCCGGGATGGAATAATCCTAATATATATGACGAAACCATCAAAGTATATCTGACTATCATTGATGGAGTGAAGAAAGCGGGAGTGAATCGCTTCCTGATGGTAGGTGGTGCCGGCTCACTATTTATTGCGCCGGGATTACGACTGATGGATTCGGGTGAAGTTCCTGAGAATATCCTGCCTGGAGTTAAAGCCTTGGGAGAGTTTTATTTGAATTTCCTGATGAAGGAGAAAGAGATTGACTGGGTATTTTTCTCTCCGGCAGCAGATATGAGACCAGGAGTACGCACCGGACGTTATCGTTTGGGCAAAGATGATATGATTGTGGATATCGTGGGTAACAGCCATATTTCAGTAGAAGACTATGCGGCTGCAATGATCGATGAGTTGGAACATCCCAAGCATCATCAGGAGAGATTTACGATTGGATATTAATGAAAAAATGGCTTGGAACATACAATACAGAGTATGATTCAAGCCATTTTGTTATGATGGATATATTATCCTATATTCTGTCGAGTACAGTCTTAATCAGTGTATCGATTGTATTCTTATATCCGGTATTAGCCTCTTTGATCAGTCGGTTGGCTATTACCATACAGACGGTCATTGCCTTATGTCCCATCAGTCGGCTAAGTCCTGCAAGTGCCGAACTTTCCATTTCGAAGTTGGTAATCTTAAAGCCTTTATATTCAAATGTTTCAATCTTATCATTTTGTTTCGGGTCTGCTAACGGAATACGGAGCTCACGTCCTTGTGGCCCAAAGAAGCCTCCTGCGGCAATCGTTACACCACGTACCATATCTTCTTTAGCAATCCGGTCAATCAGTTCTTCACTGGCATCAATAACATAAGGCGCAGGGGCACACATATTTCCCGACCAGCCCATGTGGTTAAGGAAAGCACGTTCGAAAGGAAGATCGCATACCGCATTACGTCCGGCATAAAAATTCAATAATCCGTCGAAACCGATAGATTTCTGTGAACAAACGAAGGTGCCTACCGGAGTATTTGGCTGCAAGCCGCCGCACGTACCGATACGTACTAACTCCAGTTGGCGGAACTTTTCTTTTTCTTCCCGTGTCTCAAAGTTGATGTTGGCAAGCGCATCCAGTTCGTTCATAACGATGTCGATATTATCGCAACCAATTCCGGTAGAAACCACTGTGATTCGTTTACCTTTATATGTACCCGTGATTGTTTTGAATTCGCGGCTTTCCACTTCGCATTCTTTGTTTTCAAAGTGAGAAGCTACGAGTGCTACACGTCCTGGATCTCCTACAAGGATCACTTTATCTGCCAGCCATTCGGGCTTTACGTGAAGATGGAATACCGAGCCGTCTTCGTTGATAATCAGTTCAGAGGATGGAAAGTACTTTTTCATGTTATTGAACGGTTTTAGTTTTACAATAAGTCGTATATATAAATAGAAACGCCGGAACCGGATTTTAGTTCGGAAGAGGTATCTTTCTTTTCTTTTGCAAGTTTGTCAAAGAGAAGATACGCAGATGAACTGAATAGGAATCAGGTTCCGGCGTTTGGTAGACTATTTACTCAAAGGCTGGTTGGTGGTACCACCAGTCGTTGGTTTGGCAATGTTTTCGCGCATTGAAGTATCGGCTTCGATATTTTTCATACGGTAATAATCCATTATACCCAGATTGCCGCTACGGAAGGCCTCTGCCATTGCTTTAGGTACTTCCGCTTCCGCTTCGATTACTTTGGCACGTGCTTCCTGTGCCTTAGCTTTCATTTCCTGTTCGGAAGCGACAGCCATTGCACGGCGTTCTTCTGCTTTAGCCTGTGCGATGTTCTTGTCTGCATTAGCCTGGTCAATCTGCAAAGCTGCACCAATGTTTTTACCTATATCGATATCCGCGATATCAATAGACAGAATTTCGAAAGCTGTTCCTGCATCCAATCCCTTGCGGAGTACAAGTTTAGAGATAGAATCCGGATTTTCGAGTACTGACTTGTGGTTTTCCGAAGAACCGATAGAGGAAACGATACCTTCACCTACACGGGCAAGGATGGTATCTTCTCCGGCACCACCGACCAGCTGCTTGATGCTGGCACGTACTGTTACACGAGCTTTCGCTATCAGCTGGATACCGTCTTTGGCTACTGCAGTAACAGGAGGAGTATCAATCACTTTCGGGTTTACAGACATCTGAACAGCTTCAAACACATCACGTCCGGCAAGGTCGATAGCGGTTGCCATCTGGAATGACAGCTCAATGTTGGCTTTCGATGCGGATACCAGCGCATGTACTACTTTTTCTACATGTCCTCCGGCAAGGTAGTGGGCTTCCAGTTCATCACGGGTGATGTTCTTCAATCCGGCTTTGTGGGCTTCGATCATGCCCGGAACAATGATATACGGCGGAACATTACGGATGCGCATCAGGAAGAGTTGAATCAACGAGATGTTAACGCCTGATACTTTAGCCGACAACCAAAGGAAGAACGGCACATAATGGAAAAATAGTATTAGGAAAATAATACCTCCAACAATCAGAACGATAGGTAAGTACAAAGATGTTTCCATTGATAATTTATATTAAGTGAATATTATATTTTGTGTTTCTCAACTAGAATGGTACCGTCAGTGATGCGGCTCACAATGATGGGAGTTTTTTCATTGAGGAAGCCATCTATCGATCTTACTTCCACGATGTTACCGTTAATCTCAGCATAACCGATTTGTGCCAGGCGGGTAGTGCTGATTCCTGTGTCGCCTACCTTGACGCTCTTTTCCGCACTGCGGTCTACTTTCGAGTCAATATCTTTTTTCAAAGCCAACTTATCCAGCATCTTCGAACGCATGAACCAGATAAGCGAACCGATACAGGCGACAGCCGATATCCCTAAAGTGATAAATCCTCCTGCCATACCCAGATTGGCGAAAGCGTAATAGTTGGCATAGAGAATACAAGCAAGTGCTGAAATGCCAGCCAGGCTAATCCCCGGAATGACAAACAGTTCAACCAAAAATAGTATTACTGCAGCAATGATGAGAACGGTGATAATCAGTATGTCCATAACTCTGTATTATTTTGATTTTGTTTTTTCGGCATTACGCACACTTACTCCAAGAGCATCCAGCTCTTCATTCATTTGCAGAATTCTTTTTTCCAGATCAAGGATTGCGGGAGCAAGTTTTTCTTTTCCTTGTTGATTGGCGCTTGCATATTGTTGGCGCAGACCGTTCAGTTTATCTTCCTGTTGCAGATAATCTTTTTCCAGTTGCCGGTAACTTTGGAACAGTAGCTTTGCTTTGGGAGATTTGAAGTCACTCAACTGATAATAGGTCGTGCTATCATCGATGACAAACTCGAAATCAACCACACGACGTTCCTGTGGCTTATGATTGATTGCCTCTTTCAGACGTTGCAGTGCCTCCGTTACTGTATTTTCATCTTTCCAAGTTTCCTTCAGCGAATGAATCTGTGCCAGACGGATCATCTGTTGCGGGTCCATCGCCTCATAATTATAAGTCTGTTTAGACGAATTAGGAATGAACACATAGATGCAGACCTTCTCTTCGGGCTGGAAACGGTCGGAGGCAAACCAACCCAGATTATTGTATTCGTCGATGACGTACATATAATCATTATAAGGTGAATTGAACGGCATTCCCACATTTTCCGGCGTCAGATAAGAGTCCGTATTTGTGTTGTAACGAGTGACAAAAATATCATATCCTCCCAGTCCTTCGCCATCGGTTGCATAATAAATAGTAACACCATCCGATAAAACAAACGGGTAGTTGGCGTTTCCGGATTCGTTGATGCTGCCGGGCAACGGGCGACCGTTGCTCCATTCATTCAGTAATTTATTTTTGGAGAATATATCCAGATTTCCTCTTTCTCCCTTTTCGCTATAATAGATTTTATTACCGATTTCTGTTTCATAAACTGTTCCCGGATGATCTCCTTCGGTTTGGAAGAATTCGTTGAATGTAAATAGCTTGCCAGACTCTTCACTGATCTTGTATGCGCTCAGGAAATTTGCTTTATCTACCACGAAACTGTCAATAATGCACACGTCTTCTACTCCTTTGAGCATACGCAGGTCAGCTTTGCTCTTTTCCAATAGAGCTTCAGCTTCTTCCGTCGATCTTTTGCGTTTGCTGAGGTCGGCGATATATTCTTCAAAGCAGTTGACTGCATCTTCGAAACGATAAGTATCATTGTAAGCTTGTCCCAGATAGAGTTGTCCACCGGCTACCCGTCTTTTTACAGCGGTTTCGAGATACTTCACGGCTTCTTCCGGTTCTCCGGTTTTCAGGCAGCAGACACCGTACCAATAGCTGTAGTTACCATTGGATGGTTGAGATTTGGCATATTTCTGAAATACGGGTTTGGCTTGTTCGTAGTCACCTTTTGTAAATAAGGTGCGTGCCTGTTCCAATGTTTGTGCAGATACTCCTCCGAGGAAGAAACTGCAAATTATAAATAGAATATATTTTCTTTTCATTGTTTTATTCACTAATCCATGCATCAATTGTTCAAAAGTACAAATTTATTAGAAATAAACCCTTTTTCAGAGATTCTATTATGTTAATTCTTCTTTAAATCATTCTTTTCGCTTACTTTTGCAGCCGATTTTTGAAGATATGACACAATTTACGGAAGAAGAGAAGACGATCCGCCGTATTGAACGGCGATTCAATAAAGGAGTGGTGCAGTATAGACTGATAGAAGAAGGGGACAAAATCCTTATCGGACTGTCGGGCGGGAAAGATTCGTTGGCACTTGTAGAGTTGCTGGGCAAGCGGGCGCGTATTTATAAGCCTCGGTTTTCTGTGATAGCTGTTCATGTGGTGATGAATAATATTCCTTACCAAAGTGATACTGAATATCTGAAAGCATATTGTGAATCTTTTGGAGTGCCTTTCGTACAGTACGAAACGTCCTTTGATCCTACTACGGATACGCGTAAGTCTCCCTGCTTTCTTTGTTCCTGGAATCGTCGGAAAGCTCTGTTTACGGTTGCCAAGGAGCAAGGATGCAATAAGATTGCTTTAGGACATCACATGGATGATATTTTGGAAACATTGTTGATGAACATTACTTATCAGGGGGCATTCAGCACGATGCCGCCCCGCTTGGTGATGAAGAAATTTGATATGACAATTATCCGACCGATGTGTATGGTGCACGAGGCTGATCTGATTGAACTGGCTGCATTGCATGACTACCGAAAACAAGTGAAGAGTTGTCCTTATGAATCACAGTCCAGCCGAAGTGATATGAAAGGTGTTCTGCGGCAGTTGGAAGCGATGAATCCGGAAGCTCGCTACAGCTTGTGGGGGAGCATGACGAATGTGCAGGAAGAATTATTGCCGGATAAAATAGACTGATAATTACTAATTTTAGTATATAATAAGATGAAAGGTTTCTATACAATTTTATTACTCATTGTATCCAATGTCTTTATGACCTTTGCATGGTATGGGCATTTAAAGATGAAACAAGAGTATTCTTGGTTTGCTGCTCTTCCGTTGATAGGGGTGATTACCTTTAGTTGGGTTATTGCATTTTTTGAATATTCTTGTCAAATACCGGCGAATCGTATCGGCTTTGTCGGGAATGGCGGTCCATTCTCGCTGATGCAGTTGAAAGTGATTCAAGAGGTGATTACTTTGATTATATTTACTGTTTTTACCACTGTTTTCTTTAAGGGAGAAACATTGCACTGGAACCATCTGGCAGCATTTGTTTGCCTGATTGCAGCTGTTTATTTTGTGTTTATGAAATAATTGTTTCAGCCACTCTGAAACAGAGGCTTCGTTTGGCTTCAACAGAGGTGCTGTTTTATATAAACGGAGGCTCTATTCGTATGAAATGGAGCCTCCGTTTATATGCTTATTTGCAAAGCATTTTTCTATTTGGCATCAGGCATATATCGTTTCATACCATCCGTATAGTAAGTCTTAAACTCTCCATTCTCGCCGCTATATATAAAGTAGGCATCGATCATAGGATTTGCTTTACAGAATTTTTCGGCTTCTTCCAGTCCCATTACCATGAAAGAGGTAGCCAAAGCATCAGCCGTCATACAGTCTTCGGCAATCACAGTAGAAGACAGGATACTGTGCTGTACCGGATAACCTGTTCTGGGGTCGATGGTATGAGCATACTTTTTGCCATCCTTATAATAATAGTTGCGGTAGTTTCCCGAAGTAGCCATACCTAAATCTGTCAGGTTGAGTACTACTTGTATATCTTGCTTAACAGCTAATGAGTCGTCGTACGGCTTGTTTATTCCGATACGCCACAGATCTCCTGTCGCATTTTTACCTTTTACTACTACTTCACCACCTATATCTACCATATAGTTTTTGATTCCTTTCCGATCGAGTAGACGGGCTATTACATCTACCGAATAGCCTTTTGCAACCGCACTGCAACTTAACATTACACGCGGATCTTGTTTGACTACCTTTCCGTTTTCCAGCTTCACTTTTTCGTAACCGGTAATCTGTAGCAGGCTGTCTATCATCAATGAATCAGGGAAAGCGTCTTTCTTAAAGCCAAATCCCCAAGCATTGGCAAGAGGGGCTATCGTTATGTCAAAAGCTCCTTTTGTTTCATGGGAGATTTCCATAGAACGGTTGAAGCAAGTTTGGAAAAAGCTGTCTGTCACCAACTCTTCGTTGCGATTGACGCGACTAATGACCGAACTGTCATTGAACGGTGAGAGAGACTGGTCGAAACGTTTTAATTCCGCTTCAATCTCCGGTTTCAGATCGGCGTCATGTTGATACGCGATCTTGTATACTGTCCCAAACACAAAACCACTGGCGGTATTAAACTCTGCTTTTTGGTTACGTCTGGCTAATATCCAGATCGTTGCCAAGATGAGGAAGGCCAGCCAAAGGAAACTCTTTTTTGTTTTCATACGTTATTCTGTTTTTTTTATTAGAGGAACCAATGCTTATTATTGTAAGAATAGATGTTCTATCAATATTTTTAATCCGATAGCGACTAGAATGATGCCGCCCCATAATTCCGCCTTTAATTTCCGTGCACATCCACAACCACATTTGATACCGAAGTAAAGGCCAATGAGCGACATGACGAATGATACGAATCCGATGATAAGGATAGGAGAGAGGATTTCGGTATAGTTGTTGATTCCGAGCAGGGCAAAGGAGATGCCTATTGCCAGTGCATCGATACTTGTCGCTATCGCCATTGTGAATACGACTTTCGGACTTGCGGGGTTAAATGTCTGGCGGCAGTCCTCATCTTTAAAAGATTCAAGAATCATACGTCCGCCCAGGAAGGCAAGGATAGCGAAGGCGATCCAGTGGTCTACGCTTTCTATCAGGTGGCTGAAAGTCTTTGCAAACATCCATCCAATGAATGGCATCAGAGCCTGAAAAAGTCCGAAAGCCAAAGCCATGACCAGCATCGGTCTCCATTGAATTCGTTTCAAAATAATACCGCTTGCAATTGAAACAGCGAAACAATCCATCGCTAAGCCTATTGCAAGCAGCCAAATCTCTAGTCCTGTCATTATTCTTTAAAGAGGTAATTTGTAAATAAGGGAATAGGTAATTCCCATGTTATTTGATTTAAATTTTCCGTAGCCGGGCACATACCAAGGGTTGGCGTATTCATTGGTCGAAGCATTTGTCTTATATTTCATGCGTACAGACCAGCCCATATTGAAATTCTTATAAATGCGTACTTTGACACCTACCACTAATTCAAACCACTGCATAGACCCTTTCATTCCTAAATGACTGAAAGGAACGCTTCCTCCCCAATAGTCGTCTTCCAGACTCGGATTTCCGATACTTCCTCCCCAAATCGGATCGTCAACCGGCAGGGTTGATACATCATACTTGAATGAACTGAACGCATAGCGGAGACCTACATACAGATAGCTGTTTTTCTCCTTTTTCTTTGCCATCGTATTATAGTCTACACCAATCCGGAAGAATGGGGCGGTCTTACTTTTGTAGTGTATTCCCGTTTCATTCCATGTATCTGCTCCTCCCATACCAAACTCGATAGTCGGGATGAACTTGTTTTTAAGGTTGACGCCTATGCTGACTTCGGAGCTCATGAAGTCGCCACCTAGCATTTTACTTCCAATGCCGTATATGTCCACACCGACATACGTCCCATTATAAAACGGGATGGTATCGACTACAGCCTCTTTCTTCTTTTGGTCTCTTTTCTGTACAGGGCCCGGTCGTTGTTGTTGCTGTTGTGCAATTGACGGTAATCCAATACAAAAGAGGAGCAGCACACTACTCAATCGTAGGAGGCGTGCGGTCGCGATATCTATAGAATATTTCCAAATTCTGAATTTCATTTGTATTGGCTTCTTTGTTTGATATATGAAGTGAGTCTATTTTTTCCTGATCTGCGGTTTTTCTCGGATTGCCGTATCTCGCACTGAGAATGTTTTGTTTCATCATATACCCACATTCCATTGACTGGAAATACGGAGTGTTTTGTTGTACAATAATTAATGTATCGACGTCATTCGGTTTACGGTCCGGGTCGTAGCGGAAAATAAATACAGTAGTATCGCTGGTATAGCGTAACGGTAACATCAGCGTATGTACTTTTTTCTGGTTGTTGAGAATGATTGAGTCTGTTCCCAATGCTGTAATTGTTAATGAGTCCAGTGTGTCATTTACCCTGAGATCGGTTATCTCGTCAATTGTGTACAATGTGCAGTACATCATGGGGCGTCCCGCCAGCGAACAATCATTTTCGTCCGAACACGAACTGCCGATGCTTATACCTGCACCAACAATTACTACTATTAAAAAGATACGAATTAAATTCTTCATAATTGGTTATTGGGCGTGAATTAAATTTTCTTTTCTATCTGATAATTGTTCCGTTCGGGGGCATTACGTGAGATTAGTTCTCCCAGGAATCCGGCAAGGAATAACTGTGTACCGATAATCATCGCTGTGAGCGATAGATAGAAATAAGGAGAATCGGTTACAAGCCGGTAGGGGAGACCGTTGTACATTGCGTGCAGTTTGCTGACACCTACCATGATAACGGAGATCATTCCGATAAAGAACATAAGCGATCCTAATAATCCGAAGAAATGCATCGGCTTCACTCCGAATTTAGACAGGAACCAAAGAGAAATCAAATCCAGATATCCGTTGAAGAAACGGTTGAATCCGAATTTGGTAGAGCCATATTTACGTGCCTGGTGGTGCACTACCTTTTCACCTATCTTCTGGAATCCGGCATTCTTAGCAAGGTAGGGGATATAGCGGTGCATTTCGCCATATACTTCGATATTTTTCACGACATCTTTGCGATAGGCTTTCAGACCGCAGTTGAAGTCGTGCAGGTTTGGAATACCTGAAACTTTGCGTGCGGTAGCATTGAATAACTTTGTCGGCAGTGTCTTTGATAGCGGATCATATCTTTTTTGCTTCCATCCGGACACCAGATCGTATCCGTCTTCCGTAATCATCCGGTATAATTCCGGTATTTCGTCCGGGCTGTCCTGTAAGTCGGCATCCATTGTGATCACCACATCTCCTTGTGCTTCTGCAAATCCGCAGTAGAGTGCTGGCGATTTACCGTAATTGCGGCGGAACTTGATGCCTTTTACGCAGTCCGATTGGGCTTTGAGTTTTTCTATTACCTCCCATGAACGGTCTGTACTTCCGTCGTTAACGAAAATCACTTCGAATGAGAATCCGTTGGCTTTCATTACCCGTTCTATCCAAGCGTAGAGTTCGGGCAGTGACTCTTCTTCATTGAATAATGGGACTACAACTGATATATTCATTTTTAATAATTATGAATTACGAATTATGATTGGGCCGGGGTATTGTTTTCCGGTCGTGCTTTCTTCATTACCATCAATCCGGTAGGAATGGCCAGTAAACTTCCCCAGAATACATCCCATGACAGGAGTTGCATGGTAATATTGATGGAAGTAAGTGAACGGGCAGTATCTATCGTTTCTTTTATTATCTCTTGATTTTCCATCAAAGCGGGGGTTTTAGTCATCAGTTCGTCCCATAACTGGATATAGGAGTTGATGATAAAGCCGTGATCAATGAACTGGAAATAGGCGTAGTGTGCAACGGCTACCAGCAGGGAAGCAAACATATACATGAATATGGTAAAGAGAACTGCATGAGAGAATTGGATACTTCCTCCACATATTTTGTCACGATACATCTTCACGTAGTGATAGCCAATGAATGGCACTGCCAACGTCAGGATTACAAATAATAGTGAAAGGAAAGGGATGTGAAATCCCAACGGAAATAAAATGAACTTCAATATCCAATAGATTCCCATATACGTGCCAAAGTGCATGGCATATTTCTGTAAATAGCTTCTGTTCTCTGTCATCTTCGTTAATAAATTGCGCACAAAGGTACAAATAATATCGGTTGGTAAAGGGAATATGGTTGTTAAAGTTAATAAAGCAGTAAAAGTTGGCACTCGAATATTTTTTTTGATTTTTAATTGCTTGAAACGTAGAGTATTACTTCCTTTTATGCAAAAAAGTTACCTGCAGCTATTGCAGAATCCATAAAAATGCCTACCTTTGCAACCGCAAAACGGGTAAGTCCTATACGGCCAGCTCCCTTCGAATCCTCCAGGGCTTGATCGCAGCAAAGGTAGTTGGTTGTAGCGGCGCGATATAGTAAGCTTACCCACCCGCCTCTTTAGCTCAGTTGGCCAGAGCACGTGATTTGTAATCTCGGGGTCGTTGGTTCGAATCCGACAAGAGGCTCAAAAAGAAAAAAGCATTCAGGTATTTTACTTGGATGCTTTTTCTTTTTTACTTTTATGATCTCCTCCTGTATAATCTGATGAAAATTCCTAAGACAAACAGCATCATGAATAAAGTAATCCCGAATGCCCAGTAATTAATGACCCGTGACTCTGCGGTAAGTACATAATCACCAGCGAGAAGCCGGAAGCCGTCTATTTTCCAAATGACTACATTATCTTTCAGAACTTTGGCGTTAGAGGTGAGCAGTCTGCCCGGCAGTGTCAACTCAAATTGTATAGCATGATAGAAGACTTCGGCGATGTTGATTTTCTCTTCGCACAGGGCATCCATCATTTCTTTATTTGTTTTATAAAGGTCCGAAAAGTATTTCGTACTGCAAGCTTTATCAAACATACCGCAGACCTCCTCGATATCAGCGTCTCCCATACTGTCGCCTTTTTCTGACGAATGTTTCTTGTAGACAGAATCTTTCAATTCCTCCAGACACTGCAGGCAAGCAGTATCTCCTTGTAAAGAAGCGAAGTGGTGGATGACTTCCCAGTTGATTTCATAGATGCTGCGGTTATACCATTCTCCGAATTTAGCTTCGAGTTTATCCAATTTATCATTCATTTCGATGCCGTTCATACCTCTGAAGGCATCATCGTTTCCCTGAAGCCAAATCATTTGCTCTTCCTTATTCAGATAATTGTCAAGAGGTACAGGGCCTTTATCCTGAAGTTCTTTGTAAGTGGCCGTATATATATAATAGGTGTAAAACCATCTGAAACTCTTCTTTACCCGTTCCATAGGTATAGCCATAGCACTCAGATGCTCTTTACCTTTGGCAACAGTGAAGTATTCCCCATCTATTCCGGAGAGTTTTTGGCAGGCCTTTACATTCAGCTTTTCTTCTTCGCCCCAAAAGTTGAATTTAATTGTAGAGTCCAGATTTACTAATTGCCAGTTGGCATCCGGTTGAAACAGAAAAGGATTATGTGTCTTATCTCCTGCAATGAAAGCGGAATCGCCTTGTGCATAGATTTCCCTGTACATACTTCCGTCCCTTTCAACTCGTGAAGTCGTCCGATAATAGGTGCTGCAAGAAGTCATGCTAAGTAACAGTAGCATGGTTATTAAGAAATAGTTGGTTTTCATATTCTGTCTATTTTAATCGTTTTTCTTTGATGACTTGTAAGATTTGCATCTTCCGGGATTTCCGGTGTTGTATATATTGAGAGGATAGATAAGTATTCTTTTCCAGCAGTCGCATTTCTTCCCAGTTGTCAGGTAATGGAATGCTGTTTGACCAGTTATCATATTCATTTTGCATTTCTGTCCGGTGAGGGACAGAAGTGAAGCAAGTGTCATTGATGAATAGCAGGAGTAATAATGAGGCGGCAATGCCGGATGCCCATGCTCCTATGAGAAACTTTCTCCGTTTCCTTTCCGGTGAGATCCCGGATATTCTGTTGAGGATGGTAGCGGTCAGTTCCTCCGGATTTTCCAATATCGGCTGGTTACTTTTGATTTCGGTCAGCCATTTTTCATACTGTTTATCTTCTTGTTTCATAAGTCGGGATCTATTTGATTCATTTTATTACGTATGTTCTTTCTGGCAAGGTACAAGGTACTTTTTATCTTTTCGGGCGATAATCCTGTGATAATCTGTACTTCTGCTACCTCCAACTCTTCGACATCCCGAAGCGTGAAAACGACTTTCTGCTGGGGAGACAGTTCGTTGGTATATCGCAATATCAGTTCTTTCAACTGCTTGTTGGAAAGAGATATCTCAATATGATCGTCAGAAGGAATATTTACCGAATCGGAAAAGGCGGATTCATTATCCAGCGGAGAATGGCGTAACGAACGCAAACGGTCGTAACAGGTGTTACAGGTGATTTTGTAAAGCCAGGTTGACAGGCGGTTTTTCTGATTGTACGTTTTCAGGGATAACCATACTTTTACAAATGTTTCTTGTGTTATGTCTCTGGCTTCCTCTTCATCACAAAGTAAACGGAAAGCTAGTCGGAACACCAGTGGCTGGAATTCCGAAACCAGTAGGGCGAAGGCCCTTTTGTCGTCCTGCTGACTTCGGCTGACCAGTTCCTGTATTTTTTTCTGATTCATCATTATTTATTCCTGTTTACTATATGATACGTAGCAAAATGCTTCAGGTCGTTTGTAAGTCATCAAATATATAAAAAAATCCCCGGACAACACATTGCCCGGGGGAAAGATATCTGAAAAGAGAATAAAGATTATTTGATTCTCTTATATCCGTATACAGCCAAGTCACCGAGTTCTTCTTCGATGCGGAGCAGTTGGTTATATTTAGCCATACGGTCCGAACGGCTTAATGAACCGGTCTTGATCTGTCCGCTATTCGTAGCTACTGCGATGTCTGCAATCGTTGCGTCTTCCGTTTCGCCGGAGCGGTGGGAAGTGACAGTCGTATAGCCATGACGGTGAGCCATTTCGATAGCGTTCAGAGTTTCGGTCAGCGAACCGATTTGGTTTACTTTGATCAGGATAGAGTTTGCACATCCCTTCTCGATACCCATTGCGAGGAAGTCAACGTTCGTAACGAACAGGTCATCACCTACCAACTGGCAGCGGTCGCCGATACGTTCAGTCAGTTTCTTCCAGCCTTCCCAGTCGTTTTCGCTCATACCGTCTTCGATGGAGTCGATTGGGAATTTGTTGATCAGTTCTTCCAGGTAGTCGATCTGTTCTTCGGCGGTACGTTTCTTGCCTTTGGCACCTTCAAACTTGGTATAGTCGTAGATACCGTCATGGTAGAATTCGGAAGAAGCGCAGTCCATACCGATCATTACGTCTTTACCTGGTTCGTATCCGCCAGCTTTGATGGCTGCGATGATAGAGTTCAGAGCATCTTCCGTACCTTCGAGGTTAGGAGCGAAACCACCTTCGTCGCCTACGGCAGTGCTGAGGCCACGATCTTTCAGTACTTTCTTCAAAGCGTGGAATACTTCGGCGCCCATTCTCAAACCTTCTCTGAATGAGGGTGCACCTACCGGACGAATCATGAATTCCTGGAATGCGATAGGAGCGTCACTGTGTGAACCGCCATTGATGATATTCATCATCGGTACAGGCATTACGTATGTATTTGTTCCGCCGATATAGCGATAGAGAGGGAGATCAAGATAGCTGGCTGCTGCTTTGGCTACAGCGAGAGATACGCCAAGAATAGCGTTAGCACCTAGATTGGACTTGGTTTTAGTACCGTCGAGTGCCAACATTGCGTAGTCGATTCCTCTTTGGTTGAGAGAAGACATACCGATCAGTTTCGGAGCAATGATCTTGTTTACATTGTCCACCGCCTTTTGTACGCCTTTGCCACCGTAACGTTGCTTGTCACCATCACGAAGTTCGAGTGCTTCATGTTCACCTGTGGAAGCACCTGACGGAACAGACGCACGTCCCATGATACCTGATTCCAATACTACGTCAACTTCTACTGTGGGGTTACCTCTTGAATCGAGAATTTCTCGAGCTACAATTTTTTCTATTTTCATCGTTTCTATTGTTTTGAATAATATTTTTGCAAAAGTACGGACTTGACAGAGAGTGGGAAATCACTATAAATAGGTATTCTTTCGAATCATACTCCCTAGATGTCATTAGTCCGGTCTTATTAGATAACAATGTGACGATGCTTTTTGTTTGAATGCGGATGGATGAAATTGGCAGAATTCTAGTCTTCGATAATAACTCCCAACAGTGGAAGCAAGTCCATGGCCTGCAAGGAAGTAATGACAGCTCCTTTCAGGTCGCTGATATTAAGTGTTATTCCACCGATGCGCGAAGTACGCAGGTCGATTCCACGGAGCGGAGCATGAGAAAAGTCAGCTTCTACCAAATCACAACTGTCGAAGGTGACGGAAGAGAAACGGCAGTCATTGAAACTTCCGTTCCGGAAATGGCAGTGCGAGAAGCGTACCTGATTCATTTTGCTCATCGCCAGATTGATGTAAGAGGCATTACAGTCATGCAATAAAACATGATTCATGGTCGTCTCTGAAAGGTTGGTTCCTAGTAATTTGCAGGCAATGAACTCTACCCGGTAAAGGGAGCTTTCTGCAAAAGATATATTGGACAGGTCGCAGTTCTCAAACCGTATATCTGCCAGCTGAGAAGAACGGAATTTACATTCGCTGAATGTCTGATTCCGGAAAGTGCAGTTCTTGAAACTCTTGTAAGACTTGCTGATTCCCTCTTCTCTTCCTTTGCTGAATATGAGATTTGAGACGGTTTCCTCTTTTTCGAGCAGTTCTTGCAAGGTGCTTGTACTGACTTCCTGTTCCTCCATCATGGGAGGAGCCACACGGACGGGCTTGGCTGCATTTCTTTTGATCATATGATGTAGATATGTTATGTTTATTGTTTTACAAGTGAATATCCCAAGTACAGCATAATGAATCCTACAAACAAGCTGAGGCCTACATAGAGTGAGAGGTAGAAGAAATTATCGTCTTTGATTAACTGAAAGTTCTCATTCATGAAGGTTGAAAAGGTGGTGAATCCTCCACAGAATCCTACGGTGAGAAACATTTTCAGATTGGGGTTCATCAGATTTCCCCGTTCGAAGAGTCCGTAAAACAGGCCGATGGCGAAACAACCGAGTATATTGACCAGCAGTGTTCCCAAAGGGAAGGAAGGTGTCAGGAAATTCTGAACGTAACGCGAGATGAGATAACGCAGAACGCCTCCGGTAAAACTTCCCATACCGATAAAGAGTAAAGTCTTGAGCATAAGCTGACAATTTAAGAGTTATACATTCAAATTGTAGGGATCATCAGCTCCAAAGGGCGGTTAAAGGCTAATCCCATAGCCGGTGCAAAGATAGAAAAAAGATAAAACTATTTGCAGAAGGCTTCAAAATCTTTTTCAAATTGTTTGAAACCTCCGGTGTAAACCTTATCTATCCGTTCGGAAACAATGGATGAGTCATCTTTGTTTTGAAAGGAGAGTACAAAATCACGTAATATCTGCCGGGGAACTTTCTCGATCCAGAAAGTGACGAGTGCATGAGAGAGGATATAGGCGTATTGTTCGTCGGTTCTTTGCTGCTTCATAAATTCCTTTTGGCGACTGTTGATAAAGGTAGGCAGATCAATGTCTCCCAACATATATATAGTGCGGATTCTTCCTTTTTCGTAATCGGTAAACGTGTGCTGAAGTCCTTTTTTATTAACTTTACAATGTTCAAAATATTCGGCAAGTCCCTCGTTGAACCATATCGGAGGACGTCCTGCCGTGATTTGCAAGGTGAGGTGGTGGCTCAGTTCGTGATAGATGACGCCCAGACCTTGTTGGTATTCTTTTTCTCTGCTTAATATGATGGCCTTTTGTAATCTGGATATATACATTCCGTTTGTACTTTTGGGAGGATGTATATTGAATTTATTCAGATAGATCAGGGCATCTTCCCTTTTGTTGAATACAGTCAATTGAAGATTAAGCGTATCGGGAAGTCCGAATTGTGTGTAAAATTCGACTTCATATTGGAGGGCCTGTTCGATCTTCCGCCGTTCTTTGTCCGTAAGCGGGTCGCCTTCATAAGCGATTCTTACAGTCTGCGCATGGAGCAGGTCGCAAAGGCAGATGAAACAGAGGAAAAGATAAAATATACGCATATTGCTTCCCTTTATTTTGAGTATTTCTGTTTCTGAAATTTCTTTTTTTCACGTTTGCTCATTTCAAGCATGATCAGTTCATCATCTGTGGCGGATTTATAGGCTGTTTTCTCCTCCAGTTTTACATCCCCCTTGTCTGTGCGGAATACAGGAGTGAAGTGAGAATATGGATAGCCTAAGAACCCGTTTGCATCGAATTTATTGTTATCAAGAAAAAAATAAGAGATGGATACTCCGAGTACTCCGGCTATTCCAATAGGTTGCCCGGTCATGACTTCTTCACCTGTCTGGATGAAGTTTTGACGCATCATAAGGTAAGCGGCAAAGGTATGGTCGGGGTGGTATATCAACAATTGCTGTGGCAGCACTGTCGCACAGGCGACTCCTCTGCGGGTTGCATAGACGGTGTCTCCTTCCTGAATTTGGAATATCATAGTTTTGGCAGATTCCTGAGGAGCGATCTGCCATTGTGTTTCTTCGCCGGTCTTTACAGGAAGTGCATAAGGAGTACTGATCCGAAAGTCTTTGGGGAATTGACCGCGGAAGAACATATACCTGCTTGAAGTCTTGAAAGAATTGCTGGCATTGGAGCCTTTCTCTATTCTGAATACCGTGTTCTTTCCGGGGTTCAAATTGTATGAACGGTCATTTTCACGGAAAAGGTAGTAACTGCACAGGTCTCCGTTGTAATAGTTTAATTCTGTTCCTCCTTCCGGAGTTTGCTCCCATTTCGATTCAATAATGCGCGGAGGCATTTCCATTAATTTTCGCAGAGACTGTGCGGAGACATAAACGGTAGATAATGTTGTAAGAAGTAACAATGTCGTATATCTGAAGTGCTGTGTCATAATAGTAATATTAGATTATGTGTTATGAAGTAAGATATTCTGCTTGCAAATTTATCAATTATATGCTAATATCATAGCATACTTTGAACTTTTTTGTCTCTGGTATTCAGATTAAGATGTAAATTCTGGGATAATTCTATCCGAACCCATGCGGATATTGTATTTTGAACTATATTGTATTCCTTGTCATTGGGCGGTTGTTAGTGTTTTATCCGGCTGTCTTTTCTATGATATCCTGCTTCTATTTGTATCTTTTCTACCTTTCATCTTTATCGTTCCACTAGGGTGAACAGGCCTGTTTACTCTAGTGGTGAGAACTCTTCACAAGAGTGATGAGATCTGTGCACTGGAGTGGAACGATGGTTATATCCCTTCAAAAATACAGTATTAATAGATGATATACATACCCCTATACTATATGTTATATACAAAGTAGCGGTAGATTCTTGCTCCATGTAAGCACTATATTTTTTCTGTTGGAGTACTTTGGTATATGTTTTATTGACAGGTGTTTATCAGTATTGAGATATTCAAAAACGCTATATTTTAATTATAATCCGAAGTGACGCTTGCTATTCCTCACTACATTTGCCATATGATTATTAACTAATTCATTTATATCATGAAGAACATGAAAATATTAACTACGGCAGTACTCTGTCTGTTACTCTCTTTTTCTATGGGTGCAACGGCAATGGCAGAAAGTATCACTTCTCCTGACGGACAATTAAAACTGGATTTTTCGGTCAATGCTCAGGGAGAACCGGTATACGAACTTTCTTATAAAGGAAAGGGAGTGATTAAACCATCAAAGTTAGGACTTGAGTTGAAGAATGATCCAGGACTGATGAATGGGTTTGCGTGCATCGATACAAAAACTTCCACCTTCGACGAAACTTGGGATCCGGTGTGGGGAGAAGTGAAATCCATTCGCAATCATTATAATGAAATGGCTGTCACACTGAATCAGAAGGCACAGGACCGGAATATGATCATCCGTTTCCGGCTTTACAATGATGGATTAGGTTTCCGCTATGAATTTCCGCAGCAGAAGAATCTGAATTATTTTGTTATTAAGGAAGAACATTCGCAGTTTGCCATGACGGGTGATCATACTGCCTTTTGGATTCCAGGAGATTATGATACCCAGGAATATGATTATACAGAATCCAGGCTAACAGAAATCCGTGGACTGATGAAAGGGGCTATTACCGACAATGCTTCTCAAACGTCTTTTTCACCAACAGGCGTGCAGACATCTCTGCAAATGAAAACAGCCGACGGTCTGTATATTAACCTGCACGAAGCCGCTTTGGTAGATTATTCCTGCATGCATCTCAATCTTGATGACAAAAAACTGATTTTCGAATCATGGCTGACACCGGATGCAATGGGAGATAAAGGTTATATGCAGACACCCTGTCAGTCTCCGTGGCGTACGGTGATTGTGAGCGATGATGCACGCGATATCCTTGCTTCCAAACTGACCTTGAATCTGAACGAACCATGTGCTTATCAAGATGTTTCTTGGATTAAACCGGTGAAGTATATCGGTGTGTGGTGGGAGATGATTACCGGAAAAAGCAGTTGGGCATATACAGATGATGTTTATTCCGTCAAACTCGGACAGACGGATTATTCAAAGACAAGCCCTAACGGACGTCATGCTGCCAACAATGACAAAGTAAAACGTTATATCGACTTTGCAGCGCAGCATGGTTTCGATCAGGTATTGGTAGAAGGCTGGAATGAAGGCTGGGAAGATTGGTTCGGCAAATCAAAAGATTATGTGTTTGATTTCGTCACTCCCTATCCGGATTTCGACGTGAAGATGCTGAACGCATATGCCAAAGAGAAAGGGGTGAAGCTGATGATGCATCATGAAACATCTGCCTCCGTACGTAACTACGAACGCCATCTGGATACAGCTTACCAATTTATGGTTGACAACGGATATAATGCCGTGAAAAGTGGTTATGTTGGCAATATCATTCCTCGGGGCGAACATCACTATGGACAATGGATGAACAATCATTATCTATATGCCGTGACGAAAGCCGCCGATTATAAAATCTGTGTGAATGCGCACGAAGCTGTACGTCCTACTGGATTATGCCGTACTTATCCCAACCTGATCGGCAATGAATCGGCACGGGGAACGGAATATGAAGCTTTTGCCGGTAATAAACCTTTTCATACTACTTTGCTTCCGTTCACTCGGCAGATCGGCGGCCCGATGGATTATACACCGGGTATCTTCGACACGAGAATTTCTTTTCTGGAAGGGGAACATAGCGTTGTACGTACTACTCTGGCGAAACAACTGGCTCTTTACGTAACAATGTACAGTCCTTTGCAGATGGCGGCCGATCTGCCGGAAAGTTATGAGCGTTATCCAGATGCTTTCCAGTTTATTAAAGATGTAGCTTTGGACTGGGATGACAGCAAATATCTGGAAGCCGAACCGGGTGATTATATTACAGTAGCCCGCAAAGCAAAAGGAACCAATCATTGGTTTGTTGGCGGCATTACTGACGAAAACTCCCGTACTGCCGCGTTTACTCTTGATTTTCTGGAACCGGATAAAGAGTATGTAGCTACCCTCTATGCCGATGGAAAAGAGGCTGACTACGAAAAGAATCCGACTTCCTATCAGATAAAGAAAGGGATCGTTACGAATAAAACAAAGATGTCTGTCAAGCTGGCACGCAGCGGTGGTTTTGCATTGAGTCTTATCGAAGCAGCTCCATCCGACCGGAAATCAATTAAGAAATGGAAATGAGACGCGACTAAAACGATTGTTCAATCTTCTTTGTATTTTTAATAAAATTTAGAAGTACTCCGCAAAGAAAATTAAAACTTTGCGGAGTGCTTTTTTTATCGGATGGATTCTTTTTTGTACTTTTGCGCCATCTTTTTTTAAACATTATCAATAAAGAGAACAACATGGGAGGTTTTTTCGGAACAGTCTCGAAATCGAGTTGCGTGACTGATTTATTCTATGGTACAGATTATAACTCACATCTGGGTACAAAGCGGGGCGGACTCGCGACTTATAGTCAGGAGAAAGGATTTATTCGCTCCATTCACAATCTGGAAAGTACATATTTCCGATCTAAGTTTGAAGGAGAGCTTGATAAATTTAAAGGCAATGCCGGCATAGGCATTATCAGCGACACAGATGCACAACCCATTATCATCAATTCCCACCTCGGCCGCTTCGCCATCGTCACAGTCGCTAAAATATCGAATATCCAGGAACTGGAAGAAGACCTTCTCAACCAAAATATGCACTTCGCCGAACTTAGTTCGAGCAACACCAATCAAACGGAACTCATCGCACTGCTTATCATACAAGGAAGAACCTTCACCGAAGGTATCGAGAACGTATTCAAACATATCAAGGGTTCTTGTTCTATGCTGATTCTGACAGAGGATGGCAGCATTATCGCGGCTCGTGACCAATGGGGACGTACTCCGGTGGTGATCGGGAAAAAAGATGGTGCGTATGCCGCTACCAGCGAGTCATCCAGTTTCCCGAATCTGGATTATGAAATCGAAAAGTATCTGGGACCGGGGGAAATAGTACGCATGTATCCCGATCATATCGAGCAGCTTCGCCAACCGAATGAAGGAATGCAGATTTGTTCTTTCCTTTGGGTGTATTATGGTTTCCCGACCTCTTGTTATGAGGGCAAAAATGTAGAAGAAGTCCGTTTTACCAGTGGAATGAAGATGGGACAGAAGGACGAATCGGAAGTGGATTGTGCCTGTGGTATCCCTGATTCGGGAGTAGGTATGGCGTTGGGTTATGCGGAAGGTAAAGGAGTGCCTTATCATCGTGCCATTTCAAAATATACACCGACATGGCCTCGTAGCTTCACACCCAGCAATCAGGAAATGCGTTCGCTGGTTGCAAAGATGAAGCTAATTCCGAATCGTGCCATGCTTCAGGGAAAGCGTCTGCTGTTCTGTGATGATTCGATTGTGCGTGGAACACAGTTGCGTGATAATGTGAAGATTCTATATGATTATGGAGCGAAAGAGGTACATATGCGTATCGCTTGCCCTCCGTTGATCTATGCTTGTCCGTTTGTGGGTTTCTCGGCTTCTAAGAATGCTTTGGAGTTGATTACCCGTCGTATTATTAAAGAACTGGAAGGCGATGAGAATAAGAATCTGGAGAAATACGCCACTACGGGGTCTCCCGAATACGAGAAAATGGTTAGTATCATAGCCGAGCGTTTCGGACTGACTTCATTGAAATTCAACACGCTTGAGACTTTGATTGAAGCTATCGGGCTGCCGAAATGTAAAGTGTGTACGCATTGTTTTGATGGTAGCAGTCACTTTTAAGTAATATACTGAGAAAAAAGAGCCGTGAATTGTTTGTCAATTCACGGCTCTTTTTTTACCTTTACGGCACTATAAACTATCAAAATGTAAATTGCAAATCATTAAATCGTAAAATAGATATGACTTTAGTAGACAGATTTTTGAAGTATGTGAGCTTTGATACACAGTCGGATGAATCAACAGGGCTTACTCCCAGTACTCCGAAACAGATGGTATTCGCCGAATATCTGAAGGCGGAATTGGAATCTTTGGGGTTGGAAGATATTACTTTGGATGAACATGGCTATCTTTTTGCCACGCTTCCTGCTAATATAGATAAAGAAGTACCCACTATCGGGTTTATCGCTCATATGGACACAAGTCCCGATATGACAGGAAAAGATGTAACTCCACGTATTGTAAAAGGCTACGATGGGACGGATATAGTGCTTTGTGCCGAAGAAAATATCATTCTTTCTCCTGTACAATTTCCGGAACTGCTCGATCATAAAGGAGAGGATTTAATTGTAACAAACGGCAAGACGCTGCTTGGTGCGGATGATAAGGCAGGAATTGCCGAAATCGTATCGGCAATCGTTTACCTGAAAGAACATCCCGAAATCAAACACGGAAAGATTCGTATCGGATTCAATCCGGATGAGGAAATCGGTGAAGGTGCGCATAAATTCGACGTCGAGAAGTTTGGTTGCGAATGGGCGTATACGATGGATGGTGGTGAAGTAGGGGAGCTGGAGTTTGAAAATTTCAATGCTGCCGCTGCAAAGATAACTTTTAAAGGACGTAATGTACACCCCGGATATGCAAAGAATAAAATGATAAACTCGATTCGTGTCGCTAATCAGTTTATCGCAATGTTGCCATCCATGGAAACACCGGAGCAGACTGAAGGGTATGAAGGATTCTATCATCTGATCAGTATTCAGGGAGATGTGGAGCAAAGTACAGTGTCTTATATCATTCGCGACCACGACCGTGCTAAATTTGAGAAACGCAAGGAAGAAATAAAACGTTTGGTTGCACAGGTCAACACCGAATATGGAGAAGGTACGGCTACACTTGAATTACGTGACCAATACTATAATATGCGTGAGAAAATAGAACCGGTGATGCATATCATCGACACTGCTTTCGCAGCCATGGAGGCGGTAGGAGTGAAGCCGAATGTGAAGCCGATTCGTGGCGGTACGGATGGAGCGCAGCTATCATTCAAAGGTTTACCCTGCCCGAATATTTTTGCCGGCGGTCTTAATTTCCACGGACGTTATGAGTTTGTTCCTATTCAGAATATGGAGAAGGCAATGAACGTCATTGTGAAGATTGCCGAACTAGTAGCTTCTAAGTGATTACATTCCACGAATATCAATTTATTACTTAAAACTTAATACACAAAAAATGAAAACCACTCCGTTTACAGAGAAACACATTGCATTAGGTGCTAAAATGCACGAATTTGCAGGCTATAATATGCCTATCGAGTACTCTGGAATTATTGATGAACATCTGACTGTTTGTAATGCAGTCGGGGTATTTGATGTATCCCATATGGGAGAATTCTGGGTGAAAGGGCCGCAAGCGTTAGCCTTTCTTCAGAAGGTGACTTCCAATAATGTGGCGGCACTTGTTCCCGGTAAGATACAATATACCTGCTTCCCTAATGAAGAAGGGGGAATTGTAGATGACTTGCTGGTATATTGCTATGAGCCGGAAAAATATCTGCTGGTAGTGAATGCGGCCAATATAGAAAAGGATTGGGACTGGTGTGTTTCTCATAATACGGAGGGGGCGGAACTGGAGAATTCTTCCGATAATATGGCGCAGCTTGCTGTTCAGGGTCCGAAGGCTATTCTTGCTTTGCAGAAGTTGACGGATATCGATCTGTCGGCTATTCCTTATTATACATTTACCGTTGGCCGGTTTGCGGGAAAAGAGAATGTGATTATCTCCAATACCGGATACACCGGTGCCGGAGGTTTTGAACTTTATTTCTATCCGGATGCTGCCGAGGCGGTATGGAAAGCTGTATTTGAGGCGGGGGAAGAATTCGGTATCAAGCCGGTAGGGCTGGGTGCCCGTGATACGCTTCGTCTGGAAATGGGATTTTGCCTTTATGGCAATGATCTGGATGATAAGACTTCACCGATCGAAGCTGGATTGGGATGGATCACTAAGTTTGTGGAAGGTAAGGAGTTCATTAACCGTCCGATGCTGGAAAAGCAGAAGGCAGAAGGAACTACCCGTAAACTGGTTGGTTTTGAAATGATTGACCGCGGCATTCCTCGTCACGGCTATGAACTCGTGAATGGGGAAGGGGAAGGTATAGGCGTGGTGACTTCCGGAACAATGTCTCCCACTCGCAAGATTGGTATTGGTATGGGATATGTGAAACCGGAATATGCCAAAGTTGGCACGGAAATCTGTATTGATATGCGTGGACGTAAATTGAAGGCAATAGTGGTGAAGCCACCTTTTAGAAAATAAATCTTGAGTTTATAGAATTTTTAGCCCCGGATAGGTTTTGATACTATCCGGGGCTAAATCATTTTATGATGGTTGATGTGAAACATATCCGTGAATCTGTTGTTTATACGATAGATTTATTTTAATTTTGTCACCAAATACGATGAAACAATGTCTCAATTACCTACACTCATTGCCGATCTTGCGCTGATATTGATCTGTGCCGGCGTCATGACTTTGTTGTTTAAGAAGTTAAAGCAACCTTTGGTGTTGGGATATGTGGTTGCCGGTTTTCTGGCAAGTCCGCACATGCCTTATACACCATCAGTAATGGATACCGCCAACATTAAGACATGGGCGGATATTGGCGTTATCTTCTTGTTGTTTGCTCTTGGTCTGGAGTTCAGTTTTAAGAAAATCGTAAAAGTCGGAGGTTCTGCTATCATCGCTGCCTGCACCATCATCTTTTGTATGATATTGCTGGGGATAGGTGTCGGTATGGGATTCGGCTGGCATCGGATGGACAGCCTGTTTCTAGGTGGTATGATTGCGATGTCTTCTACTACTATTATTTATAAGGCGTTCGATGACTTGGGACTGAGGAAGAAGCAGTTCACCGGGCTTGTACTGAGTATTCTGATTCTGGAGGATATACTGGCTATTGTATTGATGGTGATGCTTTCTACGATGGCGGTAAGCCATAACTTTGAAGGCACCGAGATGCTGGAGAGTATTGGTAAACTGCTGTTCTTTCTTATTTTGTGGTTTGTAGTAGGCATCTATCTGATTCCGGAGTTTTTGAAGCGTTGCAGGAAACTGATGGGAGAGGAAACTCTGCTTATCGTATCATTGGCACTGTGTTTCGGTATGGTAGTGATGGCAGCCAATACAGGGTTCTCTGCTGCATTCGGTGCGTTTATCATGGGGTCTATTCTGGCAGAAACAATCGAAGCGGAATCTATTGACCGGTTGGTGAAGCCGGTGAAAGATCTTTTTGGCGCAATTTTCTTTGTATCGGTGGGGATGATGGTCGATCCTGCAATGATTATTGAATATGCAATACCTATCATTGTAATTACGATCGCAGTTATTTTGGGGCAGGCTACCTTCGGAACATTCGGCGTGATTCTTTCCGGCAAACCCTTGAAGACGGCTATGCAGTGCGGTTTCAGTTTGACTCAGATTGGTGAATTCGCATTTATTATAGCTTCATTGGGTGTATCTCTGCACGTGACGAGCGATTTCTTATATCCGATAGTGGTAGCAGTTTCTGTGATAACCACTTTCCTGACTCCTTATATGATTCGTCTGGCTGAACCGGCTTCTTCTTTTGTGGATGCTCATTTACCCGCTTCCTGGAGAAAGTTCTTAATGCGTTATTCTTCGGGCTCGCAAACAGTACTTAATCATGAGAATTTGTGGAAGAAGCTGTTGCTGGCAATGGTACGCATAACTGTGGTATATTCAATTGTCAGTATATCCATTATTGCACTGTCTTTCCGTTTTGTCGTCCCATTCTTTAAGGAGAACCTGCCTCATTTCTGGGCGTCATTATTGGGGGCTGTTTTTATTATCCTTTGCATTTCGCCTTTCCTGCGTGCTATCATGGTGAAGAAAAACCATTCGGTGGAATTTATGACCCTGTGGCATGATAACCGTGCCAATCGTGCACCATTGGTGTCTACTATTGTCATACGTATTATGATTGCGGCGTTATTTGTCATTTTTGTGATATCGGGATTGTTTAAGGCATCTATTGGATTGATTATTGGAGTGGCTGTGCTTGCAGTCTTGTTGATGGTATGGTCGCGTCGTTTGAAAAAGCAATCTATATTGATAGAACGGCGTTTCTTTCAAAATCTGCGTTCCAGAGAGGTGCGTGCAGAATATTTGGGAGAGAAGAAACCCGAATATGCCGGACGTCTGTTATCTCATGATCTGCATTTGGCGGATTTGGAGATTCCGGGGGAATCCACTTGGGCGGGAAAAACGTTGATGGAACTAAATTTGGGAAAGAAATATGGCATTCATATCGCTTCTATCTTGCGGGGGAAGAGAAGGATTAATATTCCCGGTGGCTCGGTGCGTCTTTTTCCTATGGACAAGATACAGGTAATAGGAACGGACGAACAATTGAATGTATTTAGCAGTGCCATGCAAAGTGGTGCGAAGATAGACTGGGAGATGTATGAGAAGGGAGAGATGACTTTGAAGCAGTTCATTATTGATGCAGACTCCGTTTTTCTGGGTAAAACAATCCGTGAATCGGGTATACGGGATAAGTATCATTGTATGATAGCCGGTGTGGAACGGGAAGATGGCACTCTGATGGTGCCGGATGTAAATGCACCGTTCGAAGAGGGGGATGTAGTGTGGGTTGTTGGTGAAAAAGAGAACGTGTACCAATTAGTCGATCAAAAAAACGAAAAAATACAGGTGAAATAAAAGCAGAACGACTATTTTTGCTTTGTCAAAACATAAAAATAAGAATATCATGAAGAGTGATCCAAAAGAATGTCTGTATTGCCAGAACAATGAAACGTTGCATAATCTGATGATTGAGGTTGCGCAGCTTAGTGTATCACGTGTGTTTTTGTTTAAAGAGCAAACTTATCGGGGGCGTTGCCTCGTTGCTTACAAGGATCACGTAAATGATTTGAACGAATTGAGCGATGAAGACCGTAATGCATTTATGGCTGATGTGGCACGTGTTACCCGTGCAATGCAGAAAGCTTTCCAGCCGGAAAAGATCAACTATGGTGCTTACTCAGATAAATTATCTCATTTGCATTTCCATCTGGCTCCGAAATATGTAGACGGACCTGATTATGGCGGTGTATTTCAGATGAATCCGGGAAAAGTTTATTTGACCGATGCTGAATATCAGGAGCTAATTGATGCTGTGAAAGCAAATCTGTAATCAACAGTTGGTAAAATAATAAACGGTGAATAAACTTGTAACTTCATGCTATAAGTTTATTCACCGTTCATTATTTACTTATCTTCGTCGAAATCAAAGTCGAAATCAAAATCATCCATAAATTCCGGAGCTGTGAATTCCTCCAGACTTCTGCGGTCTTTTTTGGTTGGACGTCCGGTTCCCCGTGCGCGATCAATGAATCCGCTGATTTTACTCATTTCCAATAGTTCGTATTGGTCGGGAGTGGTAACGTTTTCCATTACATCGGGTACAAGCTTTGCGCCTACTCGCTTCTCAATAGCTTGCAACACTTTGAATGAATAGGTAATAGGCGGCTTCTTAACTTGAACTACATCACCCGGCTTTATCATGCGAGATGCCTTTACGTATGCTCCGTTGATAGTGACACGGTTCATCTTGCAGGCTTCGGCGGCAATTGTGCGTGTCTTGAAAATACGAACAGCCCACATCCATTTATCTATTCTTGCTTCTGCCATATATTGATAATTTATTAATTAACAGTGTACCATGTGTCATGGTGGAGTACTTAATGACCGTTTGCATATATACGCTGTGAAATAGTCAATTGTACATACTCCTATTTCTTATTGAACTGGTTCATGGTAATATCAATACCTGCCAGACAGAAACTTTTAATGATTTCTCCGGCTGTTTCCAGTCTTTCATCCATTGTCTTGCGATCTTCGTCAGTAAAGTGTCCGAGTACATAATCAATCTGTCCGCCTTTGGGGAAGTCATTTCCGATACCAAAGCGTAAACGGGCATAGTTCTGAGTTCCTAAAATGGCTGCTATGTGCTTCAGACCATTATGTCCGGCATCACTTCCTTTTCCTTTCAGACGCAGAGTGCCGAAGGGGAGAGCCAGATCGTCTACTACTATTAACACATTTTCCAAAGGGATGTTTTCTTTTTGCATCCAGTAGCGAACGGCCAGTCCGCTCAGGTTCATGAAAGTTGACGGTTTGAGCAGGATTAACTGGCGTCCTTTGATCGAAAAACTAGTGGTAAATCCGTAGCGTCCGTCAATAAAGGGAGGAGCATTGTTGATTCTTGCCAATGCCTCTACTGTCATGAAACCAATATTATGCCGGGTTTCATGATATTCGGGTCCAATGTTTCCTAGTCCGACAATTAGATATTTGATCATTGTTTTTTCGTAAAAAACAGTTCGTGAATATAAAAAGAAAAACGCAAATTAACGCAAACTAATGCAGACTGAACATCTGCTTTAATCTGCATTAATCTGCGTTTTGCTATATCTCTTTACAGGGATAATCTCAAATTACTTTCCAGCGGCTGCTGCTGCACCTCTTGCTGCACGAGTCAACTTAACAGCACATACAACTGCTTCCTTAGCGCTAATCAGTTCAAGACCTTCGAAGCTCAGTTCGCCAACTTTAACAGTCTTACCCAATCCCAGGTGAGAAACGTTAACAGTCAGTTTTTCAGGAATTACATTGTACAGAGCTTTCACTTTGATCTTACGCATCTGCAATGCAAGCTTACCACCGGCTTTCACACCTTCTGCAAGACCTTCCAACTGTACCGGAACTTCCATAACGATAGGTTTAGCTTCGTCAATCTGATAGAAGTCAACATGAAGAATGTTGTCTTTTACCGGGTGGAATTGAATATCTTTCAGGATAGCGTTTACTTTTTTGCCATCGATATCCAGATCTACTACGTAAATGTGCGGAGTATATACCAAGTTACGAAGACCTTCGTTAGTCACTGTAAAGTGAACAACTTCACCAGCTCCGTAAAGTACACAAGGTACACCACCGTTCTTACGAATTTCTTTCAAAGCTCTTGCTTGTTCCGAAGAGCGTTCTGCAATAGTTCTTGCAGTTCCTTTTACTTCAATTGATTTCATTTCTTAAAAAATTGTGTTACTCTAAATTAAGTTATTTTGCTTAATTCACCATTACACGATGTGGATTATCACATGATGTTGCAAAAAAGCGGTGCAAAAGTACTGTTTTTTTTTGAAATATCAAAGAGTTACCTCTTTAAAAGTCAATATCAATCTTAATTTCGTTTTCCAGCTTGTCCTCTTGTGCTTGTTCGGCAAGAGCTTCCTGTTCTCTTTTTATATCAGCTTCTTCGTTCAGGCGGCTGATGTAATCGTTCATGTCACTGTGGTTAATAAAACTGATGGCTTCTGTCAATCCTGCCATAAATTTCTGAAAATCCTCCTTATATAAGAAGATTTTATGCTTTTCGAAGCTAACCTGAGAGTCATCTCCTTCTCCCATCACCACTTTCTTACTCTCCGTAATAGCTAAAAACATTTCATCTTTACGGTTCTTCTTCACATCGAGGTAATAGATGCGTTTACCTGCTTTGATGGACTTGGAGAAAACGATCTCCTTATCATTCATGTCTGCGTTCATTTTCTTTTTAAAATCTTCCATATCATTGGGTCCGTTAATAATCGGCCTCAAAATTGGATATTTTTTTTAAACTGTCAAAAGAAAAAGCGCAGAGAATCAAATACTGCATTAAAAAATGTGATTTATTTGTGGAAACTCATTAAAAATATCTACTTTTGCAGTTCGATAATAACAGTATTAATTTGAATTATGATCAACAGAGTTCTTATTCGTCTTAAGATTATACAAATAGTGTATGCCTATTACCAAAATGGCAGCAAAAATCTAGACTCAGCGGAGAAAGAGTTATTCTTCAGCCTTTCAAAGGCGTATGACCTTTATAATTATTTGTTAATGCTGATGATGGCATTAACAGAGTATGCACAAAAACGCATTGATGCGGCAAAAGCAAAACTGGCTCCTACTAAAGAAGAGTTGTATCCCAACACAAAGTTTGTGGATAATAAGTTTGTTGCACAGTTGGAGGTGAACAAGCAACTGACCGAGTTTATATCTAATCAGAAGAGAACTTGGGCAAATGATCAGGATTTCGTCAAAGAGCTTTATGAGAAAATAGTAGAAAGCGATATTTATAAAGATTATATGGCTTCCGGTGACAATTCATATGAAGCTGACCGCGAATTGTGGAGAAAACTCTATAAAACATATATCTTTAATAATGATTCTCTTGATCAGGTGCTGGAAGACCAGAGTCTGTATTGGAATGACGATAAAGAGATTGTAGATACCTTTGTCTTGAAAACGATTAAGCGTTTTGAAGAAAAGAACGGAGCAAATCAGGAATTACTTCCCGAATTCAAGGATGACGAAGATCAGGAATTTGCACGCCGCTTGTTCCGTCGTACAATTCTGAATGCTGACTATTACCGTCATCTTGTGAGCGAGAACACGAAGAACTGGGATTTGGACCGTATCGCATTTATGGATATTATCATTATGCAGACTGCTTTAGCCGAAATTTTAAGTTTCCCGAACATTCCGGTAAGTGTTTCGTTAAATGAATATGTAGAAATTGCGAAGTTGTATAGCACTGCCAAGAGCGGTAGCTTTATCAACGGAACGCTGGATGGAATAGTTAATCAATTGAAAAAAGAAGGTAAGTTGACTAAAAACTGATACCTTTGTCCATATAGTAGAAACTAAAACTTGATTATTTATGAACTTATTGACTGTATTATTGCAAGCTCCCGCAGCGGGAGGTGGAAGTATGATGTGGATCATGCTGATAGCTATGTTTGTTATCATGTATTTCTTTATGATTCGCCCTCAAAATAAGAAGCAGAAAGAAATTGCTAATTTCCGTAAATCTCTTCAGGTAAACCAGTCGGTAATTACTGCAGGTGGTATCCATGGTACAATCAAAGAGATTACTGATGATTATATAGTACTTGAAATCGCTTCTAACGTGAAGATTAAAATAGATAAGAATTCTATTTTTGCTGATGCTTCGGCTGCCGGCAATCAGTCTAAATAATCTTTAGTAAACAAATACCCTATGCTTGATCGTAGGAAATTAAGATATACATATTTAAGACTATCCAAGAGAATTAAGGATTTCCTGCTTAGTGATAAAAGCAGGGAGTTCTTAATTTTTTTATTTTTTTTCCTGATAGCCGGTGGATTTTGGCTGATTCAGACTCTTAATAATGACTATGAAGCGGAATTCTCTATCCCGGTGAGGATGAAGGATGTCCCTAATAATATTGTGCTCACTTCGGAACCTCCTTCCGAACTTCGCGTCCGGGTAAAAGATAAAGGAACAGTGCTTCTCAATTATATGTTGGGGAAGAGTTTCTTTCCGGTAAATCTGAGTTTCCCTGACTATAAAGGGCAAAATAATCACGTGAAAATCTTTGCCTCTGAGTTTGAAAAGAAGATACTCAGTCAATTGAATGCTTCTTCTAAGATACTTTCAATAAAACCTGATACGTTAGATTATATCTATTCGACAGGCAAGTCCAAATTAGTACCCGTTCATTTTCAAGGAAAAGTGACTGCAGGGCTTCAATATTATGTTTCTGATACCATTTGCAGTCCGGATTCCGTATTGGTATATGCTCCGGCCGGAATTTTGGATACTATAACAACCGCTTATACTCAAGAGGTAAATCTTGAAAATATATCGGATACGATTCGGCAACGGGTTGCCTTGGATAATAAAAAAGGAGTGAAGTTTGTTCCCGCCTCGGTTGAACTGACTTTCCCTGTTGATATTTATACTGAGAAAACCGTGGAGGTGCCGTTGCGTGGGATTAACTTCCCGGCAGATAAAGTGCTCCGTGCTTTTCCATCGAAGGTTCAAATTACTTTTCAAGTGGGTTTAAAGCGTTTTCGTAGCATTAAAGCCAGTGATTTTGTGATTAATGTTTCTTATGAGGAACTGCTAAAATTAGGATCGGATAAATATACGGTGAAGTTGAAGTCGGCTCCCCGTGGAATCAATCAAATCCGTATTGTACCCGAGCAAGTTGATTTTCTGATAGAACAAGTTTCTTCCGATGGCTATTAAAATAGGTATTACCGGCGGTATCGGTAGTGGAAAAAGTATAGTTTCCAGATTGCTGGAGATTATGGGAATCCCCGTTTATATTTCCGATATTGAGGCGAAGCGTATCACTCATATGAATGACGTGATACGTCGGGAACTTTGCGCCTTGGTCGGACAGGATGTTTTCCTGAATGGAAAATTGAATCGTCCTTTATTAGCATCTTATACATTTGGAAGCCCCGAACATGCGAAAAAAGTGAATGCTGTCATTCATCCGCAGGTGAAAGAAGACTTCAGGCGATGGGTGAAAGGGAAAGGTGATATAGCTATGGTTGGTATGGAATCTGCCATCCTTCTGGAAGCAGGCTTTAAGCAGGAAGTAGACTTTGTAGTAATGGTATATGCACCGTTGGAGGTGAGAGTGGAACGAGCAATTAGGCGTGACCATTCTTCAAGGGAATTGATAATGAAACGTATCGAAGCGCAAATGAGCGATGAGGTAAAGCGGAGTCATGCTGATTTTGTAATCGTGAATGACGATGAAACCCCTTTAATTCCGCAGGTTTTGAAGTTTATTTCTTTGCTATCTAAAAATAATCATTACCTTTGCTCCGCAAAAAAATAATTTAATAAATAAAAGAATATATACTATGTTGAAGACTATCCTGTCTATCTCCGGTAAACCGGGATTGTACAAACTAATTTCGCAAGGAAAAAATATGTTGATTGTTGAATCAATCAGTGCAGATAAAAAACGTTTCCCCGCTTATGGTAATGAGAAAATTATCTCTTTGGCAGATATAGCAATGTATACAGATGATGCTGAAGTACCTTTGTATGATGTGCTGGAAGCTATGAAGAAAAAAGAAAATACTGCAGTCACCTCCATTGACCCTAAAAAAGCTACTCCGGAGCAGTTACGCGAGTATTTAGGGGAGGTATTGCCTAACTTTGATCGTGAAAGAGTATACGTTGCGGATATTAAGAAATTGATTTCCTGGTATAACATCTTAATTTCGAATGGAATTACAGAATTTAAATCAGAGCCGGAAGCTGAAGAAGAGGTTGCGACTGATGAAAAATAAGTCATGAAACATTGATGGCTTAGATGTATAAATGTAATAAGGAAAGCGTGACAATGTTGCAAGTTGTCACGCTTTTTTGTGTTTTTATATGTCTGCGTAATTAAAGGATCCCCTTTAGTGTTCTTTAAGCAATCTTATGTTTGCATGAATATTTTATTGTTTATATAGTAAATAAACGTAGTTTTTCTCTATCTTTGTGACTGCTAATATACGCACAAAATATGGATGTAATAACAAATAAAGAGGTAAACGTTTATCTTGATAATGAAAAAGGAACATTGTGCTTAACAGGAATGTTGGTAGGTACAATGGTATTTTTATATGATTCGCAGGGGGAGCTGAAAGAGAAACATAGATTTGCCTTGCCTTCACTCACTTTGGAGATATCCAGAAAAGGTACTTATGTCTTAGTCATGAGCCATCCTAATTGTCAGCCGGAAGTAAGAAGAATTATATATTCAGGAATATAAAAAGCCGATATGCTCACTTGAGAACATACCGGCTATCCTTATAACAACTAACTATAATTTAGTTTCTGAACACTAATCCGTCTCCGTTTGAGTCAACAATGATTGCTTTGCTTCTGTCGACTTCCTGAGACAATAACTTTTTCGACAGATCGTTCAGTAAATAACGCTGGATAGCTCTTTTTACTGGACGGGCTCCAAATTCAGGATCATATCCTACTTGGGATAAGAAACTCAAAGCAGCATCTGTCATTTCCAGTTCAACTCCGTTTTCTGCAAGCATCTTTTGTACACCTTTGATTTGTAAGAGTACAATTTGCCTGATTTCAGTTTCCGTCAGCGGCAGGAACATGATTGTTTCGTCAATACGATTTAGGAATTCCGGACGAATGGTTTTCTTTAGCATATTCATCACTTCCTTCTTCGTTTCTTCGATAACTTCTTCCTTATTCGAACCGCTCAGTTTCTCCATCTGACTTTGTATATAAGAACTTCCCATATTTGAAGTCATGATGATGATGGTGTTTTTGAAGTTGACTACTCTTCCTTTGTTGTCAGTGAGTCGTCCGTCATCCAGTACTTGCAACAGGATATTGAAAACATCCGGATGCGCTTTTTCTATTTCGTCAAACAAAACAACTGAGTAAGGTTTCCGGCGAATGGCTTCTGTCAGCTGGCCACCTTCATCGTATCCAACGTATCCCGGAGGTGCTCCGACCAAACGAGAAACACTATGCTTTTCTTGATACTCGCTCATATCTATACGCGTCATCATCGATTCATCGTCAAAGAGGAATTCCGCCAATGCCTTTGCCAGTTCAGTTTTACCGACACCGGTCGTTCCAAGGAAAATAAAAGAACCGATCGGGCGTTTGGGATCCTGTAATCCGGCACGGCTACGACGTACGGCATCTGCAACCGCTTCAATTGCTTCGTCCTGTCCAATCACTCGTTGATGGAGTTCGTCTTCCAGATGCAATAATTTATCTTTCTCACTTTGCATCATCTTGCTGACAGGGATGCCCGTCCAGCGTGAAACAACGTCAGCGATGTCTTCAGCATCCACTTCTTCTTTGATCATGGCTTTATCGCCTTGCATACCACGAAGTTTCTCCTGCGTATCTTCTATCTCTTTGTCCAGAGCCTGAAGCTTTCCGTAACGGATTTCGGCGACTTTTCCATAGTCTCCTTCACGTTCTGCTTTCTCTGCTTCGAACTTCAGATTCTCGATTTCCACTTTGTTTTGCTGGATTTTATCCATCAGCGTTTTTTCACTTTGCCATTTAGCTTTGAAAGACTTCTCAACTTCTTTTAGTTCGGCCAGTTCTTTGCCGATAATTTCCAGTTTCGGCTTATCATTTTCACGCTTAATGGCTTCACGTTCGATTTCTAACTGTTTGATCTTACGTGAGATTTCATCCAACTCTTCTGGAACAGAATCTACTTCCATACGTAGTTTGGCTGCTGCTTCATCCATCAGGTCGATTGCTTTGTCCGGCAAGAAACGGTCAGTGATGTAACGGCTGCTCAGTTCTACAGCTGCTATGATGGCATCGTCTTTGATACGTACATGATGATGGTTCTCGTAGCGTTCTTTCAATCCACGAAGGATGGAAATGGTACTCAGAGTATCCGGTTCATCTACCTGTACAATCTGGAAACGACGTTCCAATGCTTTGTCTTTTTCGAAATACTTCTGATATTCATCGAGAGTGGTTGCACCGATCGAACGTAGTTCTCCACGTGCCAATGCCGGTTTCAGAATATTTGCAGCATCCATTGCTCCTTCGCCTTTGCCGGCGCCTACCAGTGTATGAATCTCATCAATAAACAAGATTATATCACCTTCTGATTTTTTAACCTCATTGACAACTGATTTTAGTCGTTCTTCGAATTCTCCTTTATATTTTGCTCCTGCAACCAATGCTCCCATATCGAGAGAGTAGACCTGTTTGTTTTTCAGGTTTTCGGGTACGTCTCCCCGGAGGATACGATGCGCCAATCCTTCTACGATAGCTGTCTTACCTGTACCCGGTTCACCAATCAGAATCGGATTGTTCTTAGTTCTACGGCTTAATATTTGCAGTACCCGTCGGATTTCCTCGTCACGTCCGATTACAGGATCCAGCTTGCCGCTGCGGGCGGCTTCGTTCAGATTGATAGCGTATTTCTCCAATGACTGATAGTTGTCTTCACTGGATTGAGAAGTAACTTTTTCTCCTTTTCTGAGTTCATTGATAGCATTACGCAATTCTTTTTCCGTCATTCCGGCATCTTTCAAGATGGTGGATACGGTACTTTTCACAGTTAGCAAAGCCAGCAGAATATGTTCCAATGAAACAAATTCATCTCCCATTTCTTTAGAATACTGGGTTGCCTTCTGCAATACTTCATTAGATTCTCTACTTAGGTAAGGTTCTCCTCCGGATACTTTAGGCAAAGAATCGATCTGTTTGTCAACGACTAGGGCTACCTGTTGCCCGTTCATTCCTAATTTTTGGAAGATGAAGTTAGTCACATTTTCGCCTACCTTCATTACTCCATGTAGGATATGAGCAGGTTCAATCGCCTGTTGTCCCCGACTTTGTACGAGATTTACGGCCTCCTGTACCGCTTCTTGAGATTTGATGGTAAAATTGTTAAAGTTCATATGGTTGTTCTCCTTTCTTTTTTCATGATTTTAATAACACTTGAAAGGGCTCAAAAGATTTGCCAAGTAGAAAAATATGACAAAATAGCATGATAATAAGAGAGTTAGAAGACAAAATGACGTTTTTCATCTGAATGATACTGACGAATTTGCCGCGAAATGAAGTGAATAAATAAAAGTATTGTAGTATCTTTATCCGCTGTAATCATATTATAAATAAGGTATGAATGATAAACCTCAAATAAAACTGTCTGAAACAGTAGTGTTGATTGATGCTGCTTTCTTGAATTTTGTAATTACAGATATGAAAGGTTACTTTGAAGAGACTTTGCGACGTTCTTTACAGGATATCGACCTTTCTATGTTGACCACTTATCTGACTCTGGATGCCGGAATCACGGAAGGGAAAAATGAAGTACAATTTCTTTTTGTTTACGATGAAGAGTCCGATCAGCTTGTACATTGCCATCCTTCCGATTTGGTGAAGGAGTTGAATGGAGTCGCTTTTCAGAGTCCTTATGGTGAATATTCATTTGCAAGTGTTCCTTCGGAAGGGATGGTTTCACGCGAAGATTTGTTTTTGGATTTATTGTCTATCGTTGCTGATTCGGCTGATGTGAAAAGGATGATTGTCGTTTCTTTCAATGAAGAATATGGAAAGAAAGTATCCGATGCGTTGCATGAAGTGAAAGGCAAGGAGATTATCCAGTTTCGTATGAATGAGCCTGAAGTGCAGGTAGAGTATAAGTGGGATATGTTGGCATTTCCTGTTATGCAGGCATTAGGAATCAGAGCTGAAGAACTATAGTCCTTGTGTTTAATTCTTGATTTTGAATTTTAATCCTCAAATAACTCAAATAAAAAGGTGTCCGATTTTCGTTTAAAAGTATTTCAGAGCGTAGCGAAGAATCTGAGTTTTACAAAGGCTTCGCAAGAATTGTTTGTCAGCCAGCCTGCTATCACTAAGCATATTCAGGAATTGGAGACTTATTATCAGGCTCGTTTGTTCGAACGTCAGGGGAGTAAAATCTCATTGACTGTTGCCGGTGAATTACTGCTGAAGCATAGCGAAAAGATTTTAGATGATTACAAGCGGCTTGAATATGAAATGCATTTGTTGCATAACGAGTATATTGGAGAGTTGAAACTGGGAGCTAGCACGACGATTGCTCAATATGTTCTGCCCCCTTTATTGGCTCATTTTATTGCGAAGTTTCCACAAGTCAATCTTTCCGTCCTTAATGGAAACTCTCGGGGAGTGGAGGTCGCTTTGCAAGAACACCGGATTGAATTGGGATTGGTGGAAGGTATTTTTCGTTTACCTAATCTGAAATATACTTTGTTTTTGCAAGATGAACTTGTTGCGGTAGTGCATGTGAACAGTAAACTAAATATTCAGGAGGAGATAACACCTGCAGAATTGCCGAATATCCCTTTGGTTTTGCGTGAAAGAGGTTCGGGGACGTTGGATGTATTTGAACGAGCCCTTTCGCAACACAATCTGAAGCTGTCTTCTTTGAATGTTCTGATGTATCTTGGTGGTACGGAGAGTATCAAGCTCTTTTTGGAACATACTGATTGTATGGGAATTGTTTCTATCCGGTCGGTGCATAAAGAGCTTGTGGCCGGCACTTTACGGGTAGTTGAGATAAAAGGGATGCCAATGTTGCGCGAATTTAATTTTGTGCAGCTACAAGGGCAGGAGGGAGGATTATCTCAAGTTTTTATGCGCTTTGCGGGGCATCATAGCAAGAACTTGTAGGTGTTGCTTCTTTTCATGCGAATCATATCCCAACTGCAGGGCTACCTCATGATGTGGTGAAACTGTATCTCTTGGCAGAGCAGATAGATTTTCACTATCTACTAAAAAAATAAAAAAAGATTTAGTCTCTCATCATTTCTCAGTAAAAAGGGATAGTATTTGATCTGCAAGGAAACGAAGGTATAGCCATTGAACGTATCATTTTGCATAAAGCTTCGATGAAATAGTAAAAGAGAAAGTTTATAAAAAAGCCATTTAAATTCTCATATTTCTTCTGTATCTTTGTATAGTCGAATGTGGAAAATAACTAATACTATATATATGGGTTGTTTTATGAACTTATTGTGGTTGCTGCTTGGTGGTATCTTTACTGCAGTGGAGTACCTTATTTCAAGTCTGCTGATGATGTTTACGATCGTAGGTATTCCTTTTGGTATACAGACGTTAAAGTTAGCCGGACTTGCTTTATGGCCTTTCGGTAAAGAGGTGAGAAGTGGCAGGCGTTCGAGTGGATGTCTTTATATACTGATGAATATTCTGTGGTTATTTTTGGGTGGCATTTGGATTTGTCTGTCACATTTGGCTTTCGGAATTGTTCTGTGTATAACCATTATCGGTATTCCTTTTGGTTTGCAGCACTTTAAGTTGGCTGCGTTAGCATTATCACCATTTGGAAAGGACATCGTAGGAGCATAATGTAACAATAAGAGAAGTGGCTATAACAAAAAGTTATAATACATAATTAGAAACAATTGGGTTGTCTTGATTGTTTGCCGTACCTTTGCACCCGCAAAATTATAAAAAGATAAAAAAATGATTTCAAGCGCTACAAAAACGTTGCAAACCAACAACAAGACAATTTACGTTGCAATACTTTCTACTTTAACTTTTTTCTTATTTTTAGATTATATTCCTGGTTTACAAGCATGGTCCGCATGGGTGACTCCTCCAGTAGCTTTGTTTCTCGGACTTATTTTCGCATTAACCTGCGGACAGGCACATCCCAAATTTAATAAAAAGACATCTAAATATTTGCTGCAATATTCTGTAGTAGGATTGGGATTCGGTATGAATCTTCAGTCGGCTTTAGCATCTGGTAAAGAAGGGATGGAGTTCACTGTTATTTCTGTGGTAGGCACGTTGCTCATCGGCTGGTTTATTGGTCGTAAAATCTTCAAGATAGACAGAAATACTTCCTATCTGATTAGTTCGGGAACTGCTATCTGTGGTGGTAGTGCTATTGCGGCAGTAGGGCCGGTGCTGAGGGCCAAAGACAGTGAAATGTCTGTGGCATTGGGAACGATCTTTATTCTGAATGCTATTGCGCTTTTTATCTTCCCGGCTATCGGACATGCTTTGGATATGACCGAACATCAGTTTGGCACATGGGCTGCCATTGCTATTCATGATACCAGTTCTGTGGTGGGAGCAGGTGCTGCTTATGGTGAAGAAGCACTGAAGGTTGCTACAACTATCAAGTTGACCCGTGCTCTTTGGATCATACCAATGGCATTCGCCACTTCTTTTATATTTAAAAGTAAAGGACAGAAGATAAGTATTCCTTGGTTTATTTTCTTCTTTATTCTGGCTATGATTGCGAATACATATTTACTGAATGGCGTGCCACAGTTGGGTGCTGCCATCAATGGAATTGCACGCAAGACATTAACTATTACCATGTTTTTTATAGGCGCTTCCCTTTCTTTGGATGTTCTAAGATCTGTCGGTGTCAAACCTTTGATCCAAGGCGTTTTGTTATGGGTAGTTATTAGTTTAAGTACATTAGCCTATATCTATTTCATATAAAAAGTGAAAGAAATGTCCCCTATCTGAATTCTCACAGTACAAATTCAGATAGGGGACATTTTTATGTTTAAGCTAAAAATAAGCTGTCTCAAAACATCGGATGAGACAGCTTATATTATTTATTCTTAGTTGAATCGGTTGAAACAACTTATTTTTTATTCAAGGCTTCGAAGATCAATCCTTCCAGTTCTTCAGCAAGTTCGGGATTATCTTTGATACATACCTTGGCTGCATCACGTCCTTGACCAAGTTTAGTGTCATTGTAGCTATACCATGAACCGCTCTTTTTGATGATTCCCAGTTCTGCGCCCAAATCGATGATTTCTCCGGAGTGAGAAATACCTTCACCAAACATGATGTCAAATTCTGCTTTGCGGAAAGGAGGTGCTACTTTGTTCTTCACCACTTTCACCTTAGTCAGTTTACCAAGAACTTCTTCACCGTCTTTGATTGGCTGGCTACCACGGATATCTATACGTACAGAAGCATAGAACTTCAATGCGTTACCACCTGTCGTTGTTTCCGGATTACCGAACATGACGCCAATCTTTTCACGGAGCTGGTTGATAAAGATACAAGTCGTACGTGTTTTGCTGACTGTACCGGTCAATTTACGCAAAGCCTGTGACATCAGACGTGCCTGCAAACCTACCTTATTGTCACCCATGTCGCCTTCAATTTCTGCTTTCGGAGTTAATGCTGCTACGGAGTCAATAACAATAATATCAATAGCGGAAGAACGGATTAACTGTTCGGCTATTTCCAAGGCCTGCTCTCCATTGTCCGGTTGAGAAATCCAGAGATTGTCTACATCCACGCCTAATTTCGCTGCATAAAAACGGTCGAAGGCATGTTCGGCATCAATAAAAGCGGCGATACCACCGGCTTTTTGTGCTTCGGCAATGGCGTGAATAGCCAGAGTCGTTTTACCGGAAGATTCCGGACCATAGATTTCGATGATTCTTCCCCTAGGATATCCTCCTACGCCAAGTGCCACGTTTAAAGCAATGGAGCCGGTAGGAATCACTTCCACTTGTTCAACACTATCATCACCCATTTTCATGATAGAACCTTTACCGAAGTTCTTTTCTATCTTTTCCATGGTAGCCTGTAAGGCTTTCAGTTTTTCGCTTGATGCCATTTTATTATCTGTTTCAAAATTAAGTTCGTCTTTCTTTGCCATACCTTATTCTTATAATTAATGGATTTATTGATTTAAAATCTGTGAGGCATGCTCTTTGGTTTTCACTTCTTTGGGAGTGATAATCCGTTCTATGATTCCTTCTTCATTGATCAGGAAAGTAGTGCGGAAGGTTCCCATATAGGCACGTCCATACAGCTTTTTCTCTCCCCATACACCAAATTCTTCTACCAACTTTTTGTCCGTATCGGCTATCAGTGTAAAAGGAAGATTATTCTTATCGATGAATTTTTGGTGCGACTTCTCGCTGTCTACGCTGACACCAATTACTTCGTAACCGGCTTTACGCAGTTCGGAATAGTTGTCGCGCAGACTGCATGCCTGTGCCGTGCACCCCGATGTACTGTCTTTCGGATAGAAATACAGTACTATCTTTTTTCCTTTATAAGCACTTAGGCGGATCTCTTCACCTTTTTCATTGATACCTAATACTTCCGGTGCTTTATCTCCTATATTCTTCATTCTGACTCGTTCTATTATAGTTCCAGATCTTTATCAAACACTTCATGCCAAGGCAGTCCCTGCTTATTGAGCTGTTCCATGAACGGATCCGGATTAAATTCTTCTACATTGTTTACACCCGGACGTTGCCATTCGCCTTTGAAGAACATCATGGCACCGATCATAGCCGGAACACCGGTAGTGTAGCTGACTCCCTGCATACCTGTTTCCTTGTAAGCTTCCTGATGGCTGCAGTTGTTGTAGACATAGTAAGTACGTTCTTTTCCGTCTTTGATGCCACGGATACGGCAACCGATAGAGGTTTCACCTTCATAGTTCTCACCTAAATCCTGTGGGTTAGGCAATACTGCTTTCAAGAATTGTAATGGTACGATTTTAGTTCCGTTATAATCAACTTCATCGATACGGGCCATGCCGATATTCTGAATCACGCGTAAGTGAGTCAGATATTCTTGTCCGAAAGTCATCCAGAAACGGGCACGCTTGATAGTCGGGAAATGCTTGACCAACGATTCCAGTTCTTCATGATAAAGAAGATAGGAATCACGTGGACCAATATTAGGATAAGTCAGATCTTTGTGGATTTCCAGCGGACCGGTTGTCACCCATTGACCATTCTCGTAATAACGTCCGTTCTGAGTAATTTCGCGGATATTGATTTCCGGATTAAAATTGGTGGCAAATGCTTTATGATGATTTCCTGCATTACAGTCTACGATATCCAGATATTGGATTTCGTCGAAATAATGTTTGGCTGCATAGGCTGTGTAGATTCCACTGACTCCCGGATCGAAACCGCAACCAAGAATGGCAGTCAGACCTGCTTCCTTGAAACGGTCGTGGTAAGCCCATTGCCAGCTGTATTCAAAATGAGCTTCATCTTTCGGCTCATAGTTGGCTGTATCCAGGTAGTTGACACCCGCCTTCAGACAGGCTTCCATAATGGTAAGATCCTGATAAGGAAGAGCAACGTTGATTACCATTTCCGGCTTAAAGTCATTGAATAAAGCTACCAGTTCATCTACATTATCCGCATCCACTTTGGCGGTTTTTATATTGGGATTGCCTATAGCTTTGACGATATTATCGCATTTCTCCTTTGTACGGCTGGCAATCATGATGTCTGTGAATACATCGGCATTTTGTGCCACTTTGTGTGCTACGACAGTACCAACACCGCCTGCACCGATAATAAGAACTCTACCCATTTCTTTTAATTAATAAATTATAAATCAAAAATTAAGATTTTAGAATTGTTAGCTTGGCAAATATACGTGATTATTTTCAGATAATCACCGCGTCGCTACTCCTTTTTATTTGAAACGTTGCAAGATGCCACTCTCAAATTCCAGCGTTTTTCCGTTGTAGAACCAAGTTTCGAAACGACTGTCTTTTTTTAATTGTATTTCTACAGGATCACCTATTGACAGACGACATTCGTCGGTGTTCATACCTTCTTCCAAATCACCCTGTGCGATGATTGCCCAACGTTTATCTGTGATAGCCGGATACTTCTGATGGATGTCTCCAAATCCGAAAAGGTCTTCAATATAATTCTCGTTTTTGACGATAACGTCATATTTCAGGTCAACCTCTGTTTCATAAAGTGATCCATGCCGATCCTCCAGTGAGAGGATAACCAGACTTCCCGGACCGGAGATTTTTACTTCTTTTATTTTCAAAACAGTGTAGCGAGGCAAATGTATGCGGTTTTCCATTTGCTTGTTTTCAAGGTTGAAGACTCTTTTTACAGCCAATGTCCGTTTCGGATAGACGGTCAGATCAATATATTTGTCTTTCAAGGTTTCCAGATTTCCGGACTTTTTGCTACTGAAACTGATGGCGTTGGAAAAATATCTCATTTTCTTTTCAGCTTGGAAATCGCTCACGTCCATACCGGAATTAGTGCGGGAAAGAGCTACTTCCAGATAATAGGAATGTCCCTGCGAATCCTGAAATATGATTTTCACGGGATATGCCTGACTGCCAACTCCTATGGCGGTAATGGTTGCTTCGGTGTTGACCGGAATAGACACTTCCCTATATCCGGAGTAACTATTGGCATCGTCCACCTGTGCCATATCGGACTGAACATATATCTTTCTACCTGTCAGTAAATCTTTTGCCGTGTCTACATCTTTCAGATTAACTAATCCGTTGATATAGGCACGGGGATTCTTTTCGCAAATTTCATCCGGACGTGTATTTTTAATCTCATAATAATATTTTTCTCCGTCACATTCGAAGATGAGTCGAGTGGAATAGCTCATGTCATTTGATAGTTTTTGAGATTTTTCTTCATATCCGGCGAAAGTAAGAATCTTGTGTTTCAAAACGCTGTTATCTGCCCCTTTTTCTGTCTCATACACCGAAAGAGTGGGGAGGAACATGTCACGTCCGGATGGAATAAACATGAATTTCATTCCGGATGTCCATTTACATAAAAGTTGCAGTGGGAAGTTCTCTTTTATGAACTGTTCTTCTTCACTTAGAGGATCCTCCTGATTGGGAATAGTAGTGACAAGATAATCATTTTGCGCTGTGATATGAGAGGTACCACAACCAAGCAGGATTAGAAATAGGACGATTGTTCTCATATTTATTTACTTTAGATGAACTATGTAATCTTATTGTTTGTTTTATAGATAATGGCAAATGTATGTATTTTATATCGCATTAGATGGTATTTCCCAATCTTTTTGATATCTTTGCCCCCGATTTTAACTTAAACGTTATAACAAAATGAAGAAAGTATTCGTTTCAATTTGCATTGCCAGCACAGTACTTGCAATGTTTTCATGCCGTTCGGTTGAGAAGGCAGTCCCATTGGCTTCAATCAATGGTGAGTGGAATATTATAGAAGTTAACGGCTCGAAAGTAACTCCGGGCGAAAGCAGAACCCTTCCCTTTATTACTTTTGATACAGCGACCGGAAGAGTATCCGGTAACAGTGGATGCAACCGTATGATGGGTAGCTTTGACGTGAATGCCAAGCCGGGCAGCATGGAGCTTAAGGGAATGGCTAGCACCAGAATGATGTGTCCGGACATGACTACCGAGAGAAATGTGTTAGGTGCGCTTGCACAGGTGAAAGGGTATAAGAAAGCCGGTAAGGATAAAATGTTTCTTTGCAATGAGTCCAATCGTCCGGTTGTAGTTCTTGAAAAAAAGGAGGCTGACGTGAAACTATCAGTATTGAACGGAGAATGGAAAATAAAGGAAGTGAATGGTGAAGCAATTCCTTCGGGAATGGAAAAGCAACCTTTCATTGCTTTTGATGTGAAAAAGAAAACACTTCATGGCAATGCCGGATGTAACTTGATTAATGGTGGTTTTGAAACTAGCACTACTAATGCTAAATCAATCTCTTTCCCTGGGGTGGCTAGCACAATGATGGCTTGCCCTGATATGGAAGTGGAAGGTAAGATTCTGAAAGCAATGAATGAAGTGAAGTCGTTCGATAAACTTTCCGGTGGCGGAATCGGTTTGTATGACGCAAATAATGCATTGGTGATTGTACTTGAAAAGTAAGATATACGTATTATATTAAATAGGTATGCCTGTGTCGCACATAACGATACAGGCATATTTTTTATTCCTTTATGATCTATTCTTTAGCTTTATTGAACCAGAGCCGTTTCCATTTGTTTAATGAGTCGATAGCTGTCTGGCTTCTATGTGACTTGACAGCAGTCATTTCGATTTAAAACTGTCGTTTTGGCAGAAAATATGTCACGTATTCGTCCGATTTCTTTTTGGCACATGGTTTGTTTTTTAATCAGCGTCCGTTTGAAAGCCCTTACAAAGAGAAAGAAAACAACCGGACAAAAAGAAATTGAATAATAATAAATAAAAAGAATAACGATCATGGGAAAAATTATTGGTATTGACTTAGGAACAACAAACTCTTGTGTTGCCGTATTTGAGGGCAACGAACCTGTAGTAATTGCAAACAGTGAAGGTAAGCGTACAACTCCTTCTGTGGTTGCATTTGTAGATGGCGGCGAGCGTAAAGTAGGTGATCCTGCTAAACGTCAGGCTATTACTAACCCGACACGTACGATCTTCTCTATCAAACGTTTTATGGGTGAAAACTGGGACCAGGTACAGAAAGAGGTTACACGTGTTCCTTATAAAGTAGTGAAAGGTGACAACAACACTCCGCGTGTAGATATTGACGGTCGTCTGTACACTCCGCAAGAAATCTCTGCAATGATTCTTCAGAAGATGAAGAAGACTGCTGAAGATTATCTGGGACAAGAAGTTACAGAAGCTGTTATCACCGTTCCTGCATATTTCTCCGACTCTCAACGTCAGGCTACTAAAGAAGCCGGACAGATTGCAGGTCTGGAAGTAAAACGTATTGTTAACGAACCGACAGCTGCAGCTCTTGCATACGGTCTGGACAAGGCTCACAAAGATATGAAGATTGCTGTATTCGACCTTGGTGGTGGTACTTTTGATATCTCTATCCTCGAATTTGGTGGTGGTGTATTCGAAGTCCTTTCTACTAACGGTGATACTCACTTGGGTGGTGATGACTTCGACCAGGTAATCATCAACTGGCTGGTACAGGAATTCAAAAATGACGAAGGTGCTGACTTGACTCAGGACCCGATGGCTTTGCAGCGTCTGAAAGAAGCTGCTGAAAAGGCTAAGATTGAACTTTCTTCTTCAACAAGCACAGAAATCAACTTGCCGTACATTATGCCGGTAAACGGTGTGCCCAAGCACTTGGTGAAGACTTTGACTCGTGCAAAATTCGAATCATTGGCTCACGGATTGATTCAGGCTTGTCTGGAACCATGTAAGAAAGCAATGAGCGATGCTGGTTTGAGCAACTCTGATATTGATGAAGTAATCCTTGTAGGTGGTTCTTCCCGTATTCCTGCCGTACAGAAACTGGTAGAAGATTTCTTCGGAAAGACTCCTTCTAAAGGTGTGAACCCGGATGAAGTAGTAGCTGTTGGTGCTGCTGTACAGGGTGCTGTTTTGACAGACGAAATCAAAGGTGTGGTGTTGTTGGATGTTACTCCGTTGTCAATGGGTATTGAAACACTGGGTGGTGTGATGACGAAATTGATTGATGCTAATACAACAATTCCGGCTCGTAAGAGTGAGACCTTCTCTACTGCTGCCGACAATCAGAGTGAAGTAACTATTCATGTATTGCAGGGAGAACGTCCGATGGCTGCTCAGAATAAGTCAATTGGTCAGTTCAACTTGTCAGGTATCGCTCCGGCTCGTCGTGGTGTTCCTCAGATTGAGGTTACATTCGATATCGATGCTAACGGTATCTTGAAAGTATCTGCTAAGGATAAGGCTACAGGTAAAGAACAGGCAATCCGTATCGAAGCTTCCAGCGGTTTGAGCAAGGAAGAAATCGAAAAGATGAAGGCTGAAGCTGAAGCTAATGCAGAAGCAGACAAGAAAGAACGTGAAAAGATTGATAAGCTGAACCAGGCCGACAGCGTAATTTTCCAGACAGAAAATCAGTTGAAGGAATTGGGTGATAAGTTGCCTGCTGATAAGAAAGCTCCAATTGAAGCTGCTTTGCAGAAACTGAAAGATGCTCATAAGTCTCAGGATTTAGCTGCTATTGATACGGCTATGGCAGAAATCAATACTGTTTTCCAGGCTGCAAGTGCTGAAATGTACGCTCAAGGCGGAGCTCAGGGTGGTGCACAGGCTGGTCCTGATATGAATGCAGGTCAGAATGCTGGTCAGGATAGTAGCAAGCATGGTGACAATGTTCAGGATGCAGACTTCGAGGAAGTGAAGTAAGATTAGCTGAATTAGTATATATAAAAAGGTGTGTCAGAAAAAGTTCTGATACACCTTTTTTATTTGAAACTGAATTTATTTCAGGAACAGAGAAACTACACTATAAATACATGCAGCTAGGAGTCCACTGACAGGAATAGTAAGTACCCATGCAGTCATGAGGCTTTTAGTTACTCCCCAGCGAACAGCAGATAAACGTTTGGTTGCTCCGACCCCGATAATTGCTCCGGTGATCGTATGAGTCGTACTTACAGGAATTTTCAGCATTTCGGTGATATAAAGTGTAAAAGCACCTGCGGTTTCGGCAACCATACCTTCCAATGGTGTGACTTTAGTGATTCTGGTTCCCATCGTTTTTACGATTTTCCATCCTCCGGACACCGTTCCCAGTGAGATAGCAGTAAAACAGGAGAACGCTACCCAGTCCGGTAGATCAGAAATACTGTTTATTCCCATTCCCAGACCCATAGAGTGGGCAGCTATCATTGCAGCGGCAATGATACCCATTACCTTCTGCGAGTCATTCAGACCATGTCCTACACTGAACATGGCGGAAGAAACCAACTGTAATCTCTTGAACCACATTTCAGCGGTATGCGGATTTGCACGTCGGCAGATGTAAAGCACAAGTAGAGTAAATCCGAAAGCGATAACCATACCGATAAATGGAGCCAGGAAGATAAAAGCGGCAATCTTAAGAATGATATTGAGCTGAATAGCTTCAAAGCCGTTTGCCATGATAGCAGCTCCTGCAAAACCACCTATAAGCGTATGGGAGGAAGAAGACGGAATACCCTTCCACCAGGTAATCAGATTCCATGAAATAGCAGCAATAATGCCCGCCAGGATAATAGGTAGCGTGATGTATTGTTCAACGACTGTCTTTGACACAGTGTTTGCTATGCCAAAGCCACCTATAATGTATTTGGCTATGAAGAACGCAACGAAGTTAAAGAATGCTGCCCACAATACCGCCTGAAAAGGAGTCAGTACTTTAGTCGATACGATGGTAGCGATCGAGTTTGCTGCGTCATGAAAGCCGTTGATATAATCGAATATCAGAGCTAGTATAATGATAGTCACTAATAATTCCATGTGTCTTGCTCTGCTTTTATGAATACTTTACGATCAGGTTTTTTAATATTTTCCCTACATGTTCTGCTGCATCGGTTGTCTTTTCCAGCTCATGCATGATCTCTTTAATTTTAATCAGTTCGATACAGTCTTTTTCTTCTTCAAAGAGTTTGGTGATAAAAAGCTCGTATACGTCATCTGCCTGATTTTCTATATCGTGTAATTGGGTACAATAGTTGCGCAATGGCTTTGGATTTTTGCGGAAAGTCTCCAGTTCATCCATGGCTTTACCTATATTGATAGCCTCCTCGTGAATCAGACGGCTCAATTCTTTTCCACTTTCGGAAATAGGGCGGGGATTATAGATAACAATGCGCTTGGCGCTACTGTTGATTCCGTCGATAACATCATCCATGCAGGAAGCCAGATCGTGAATATCTTCACGGTCGAAGGGAGTGATGAATGTCGTACTTAACTCGTCAAAGATTAAATGAGTCAATCTGTCACCTTCACGTTCCATGTCTTTAATTTGTTTGTAGTAATCTGCTCTTTCTGTGGGCAGATCATGTTCCAGACTTTCAACAAGTAGAACGGATGAGGCAGATAAAACATCTGATAACTGCTTCAGTAGAGGAAAGAACTTTGGTTCTTTGGGCGTAAATTTACTAAAAAAAGAATTTTTCATAAATATGAGTACATTAAATTGTTTTTGAGATGTTTAATTTGATGGCCGTTGTTATTAATAAACAAATGAATAAAGTTTTTTATTGCTTCGATCCTAACTTCGCTCGTAATATTTCTATTATTGCAGGCAATATTGAAATAAATATAATAGCGATAATCAAGAGTTTAAGATTTTCCTGTACGAACGGCAGATCGCCAAAGAAGTAGCCTGCATAGCAAAATAAAACTACCCATATAGCTCCACCTATCAAATTGTAGATCATAAAATAATAGTAATGCATTTTTCCCATTCCGGCTATAAATGGAGCAAAAGTGCGGACGATAGGCACAAAGCGGGCGAGAATAATCGTTTTCCCACCATATTTTTTATAAAATTCATGCGTTTTATCAAGATAACTTTGTTTGAATATCCTGGAGTTGGGATTATGAAAAAGTTTGCGTCCGAAAAAATGTCCGATCATGTAGTTGCAGGAGTCACCTAATACGGCTGCTGCAAATAAGATTAAAACAAGAATATGGATATCGATCGGCATACCGGGTAATGCGGAAATGGCTCCTGCAACGAAAAGTAAAGAATCACCAGGAAGAAAGGGAGTGACTACAAGCCCGGTTTCGCAAAATATAATGATGAATAGGATAGCATATGCCCAAGTATGGTAATCCTGCACTATATTAATCATGTATTGATCAATGTGGAGAATAAAGTCTAATATAAATTCCATTATATATCAAGTTATTAATATGTAAAAGTGAAATCGTATGCATATTCCCGGCAATGGAAAAGACTCTTCTTGCTTTCTTGCCTTGAATATAAAGAGATAAAATGGGCATGAAGATACACTCATCTCATCCCATAGAAGGAAAAGAGATATTTAAATAAGTATTCGTCCTAGTGTATAGACGTAATATCTATATGAGAATTTGGTGAGATTTGTGTAGTAGGGGAGACCAGTCCATTTTTCTTTCGGAAATTGATATTTTAAGGAACTTAGTATCCGAATTGTAACGGAAGAAACGTTGAATCTTAGAATTTTGGAAAGAGAAGTGGTACGGGATAAAAGTGAGTTTCCTAAAATACCATCGGCAATGTTGCAATCATATTTTCCATCATATTTCCCTTCTTGGAAGGAGTTGTTTTCTTTACCGGATTGTTTGACTACAGCTTTGGATCGGTAACTCTGTGACTTATTATGGGATTGTATAGTGGTAGTACCGGCCTCTGTCCGGAACTCCTGTAATTCTTTATCGGGCACTAAATTGCATCCCCATATCAGAAATATACCAAATAATATACAGAAAATGTATTTCGCCATAACAGTCGCAAATGTAGAAACTATTTTTATAAGAAATACATATTCGAAAGTATAATTAACAATTAGATTTGGGCTCCGGGGAACTGGAATCTAATGGTAATATCTTCTTCTTTATTTGTTTGATATGAGTTTCATCGGAGTATAACTGATTCCGTTTGTTTGTTGCCTGTCGTTTGTTTTTTCAAATCCCAGAGATTCGTAAAACCTGATAGCGTATGTAGATGAGTTTACAGTTATTTCATTTGCCGGACAATCACATTGGGAATAGTCAAACAGTTGCTTGCCTATCCCTTTTCTATGGAATTCCTTTTTGATGAAAAACAAAGAAATGTGTTTGCCCTCATTCTTGGTTCCCATAATACCTATTAGTTTATTTTCTTCGAAAGCTCCATAAATGCAGAGTTCATTCATCAATTTATCGTTGAATATAAAACTTTTGAAACTCTCAAGACCTTCGTCTTCGAAATCATCCTGACCACATTGCAAGTATACTTCTAATGCTAAAGTTGTCGCCTGCTGAAATTCTGCTTTATCTAATTTGCGTATCATAATTAATCATTTGTTGAGAATATAATTTTTGTCTGTCGGGCAAGATACTGATTTTTTTTATTTCAGACAATAGGGTATTTGCAGATTGAACGATCTTATTTATAGAAGCAGGAATTATTTACTTTAAAACTTTATTAAGATGAAAAAGTCAGTTATACTTTTGGTTGGATGGTTATTAGCTTTTCTATGGATAGGGAGTGCTGATATATGGGCGCAGGATGCAGGAGATTATTTCACGATTGTCGGAATGGTGAAGGATAAGCAAAATAAGAGAATACTTGAAAACGTGAATGTATCTGTGCAAGGAAGTAATATCGGTACGGTGACAAATGCAGAGGGAGAGTTTGCTCTGAAAGTCAGGAAAGAAGAAGTGCCGCGAGAGTTGGAAATCTCTCACATAGGCTATATCAATAGTCATGTATCTTTAGATAAGAATAATTCTTCTAAATTGACGGTCTGGATGATACCTCATACTAACCAGTTGAATGAAGTGGTCGTTTATGCCAATAATCCGCGTACAATTATAGAAAAGGCGATTGAGAAGATTCCGGTAAATTATAGTGCCAACCGGAATATGCTTACCAGCTTCTATCGGGAGACTGTGCAGAAAGGGCGCCGTTATATCAGTGTATCGGAAGCTGTACTTGATGTGTCGAAAACAGCATACACCAATCGCACTACGGATTATGATAAACTACAGGTTCTGAAAGGACGCCGTCTGCTAAGTCAGAAAGTTAGTGATACATTGGCAGTAAAGGTTATGGGTGGTCCTAATATATCTGTAGTTTTGGATATCGTAAAGAATAAAGAGGCGCTGCTGGAACCAGAAGAATTGAACAACTATGAGTTCTGGATGGCTGAATCGGCATTGATCGATAACCGGATACAATATGTTATTAATTTCCGTCCGAGAGTTCTTTTACCATATGCGCTGTTTCATGGGAAATTGTATGTAGATTGTGATAAGCTGTCGTTTACACGTATCGAGATGAATCTGGATATGCAGAATAAATCGAAAGCAATTGCTGCTATTCTTCATCAGAAACCATTTGGACTGAGATTCAAACCGCAAGAGTTATCTTTTCTGATAACCTATAAAACGATAGATGGAAGGACTTATCTGAATTATATCCGCAATGATATTCGTTTTAAATGCGACTGGAAACGGAGGCTTTTCTCTACGAGCTATGCAGTAACCTCAGAAATGGTGGTGACAGATCGGAGGGAGAGTCCGTCCGAGATAATTCCGCGGAATAAAGTATTTACCTCCAATCAGATTTTCTATGATAAAGTCGGAAATTACTGGAGTGAAGACTTCTGGGGAAATTATAATATCATAGCACCTACGGAGTCTCTGGAACATGCTGTCGATAAATTGAAAAAGCAATCTAATTAAAATCAGAATTGTTTTCTTATATTTGGGAACAATCGTAAAATGATAGAAGTATGCTGAATGAACTGCTCATACTGACAAAAATAAAGGCAGGTGACATAAAAGCGTTTGAGGAACTATTTCGCTGTTACTATTCTCCCTTGTGTTGGTATGCGGCAAGCATTACCGGACGGATGGAGGTGGCTGAGGAAATTGTTGAGGAACTGTTTTATGTGCTTTGGAAGGATAGGGAACAGTTACAGATTTTCCAGTCTGTAAAAAACTACCTCTACAGGGCGACACGTAATCAGTCAATTCAATACTGTGAGCATGAAGAGGTCAAAGAGCGGTATAGAGAGTCTGTGCTGACTACATCCTCTTCGGAACAGGCGACAGATCCTCATCAGCAGATGGAATATGAAGAACTTCAGAAGCTGATAAATAATACCCTTGAGAAATTGCCGGAACGCAGAATGCAGATATTTAAAATGCACCGGACGGAGGGAAAGAAATATGCGGAAATTGCAGTTCAGCTTTCTCTCTCCGTCAAAACGGTGGAAGCGGAAATGACGAAGACTTTACGAACTTTGCGAAAAGAAATAGAAAATTATATTCAAATGAAATGATGAAAACGGATATTCATAAAATAAAGACGGAGCAGGCTTGGAATCGGTTGTACGACCGATTGGATAAAGATCATCTGCTTGTAGAAGACCATCGGATGCCTAAAATCCCGATGTGGGTACGCTATGGCGCTGTAGCGGCGATGGTGGTCGGTTTGGTTTTTAGTACCTTGTATTGGGGATTCGGTCAAAAAGAGGAATTACCTGACTTTATAACGCAGGAGAATCAAGATGTTCCTACATTGGTCACGACTCTGGAAGATGGTTCTGTCGTGTTCTTGGCAAAGGAGACTTCTATCCGATATCCGGAACATTTTGTTTCCGACAAACGGGAAGTCAGTTTGCAGGGAGATGCCTTTTTTGATGTGGCAAAGAAGCAGAAGCAACCTTTTTGGATTGATACAAAGGAAGTAAAGATTGAAGTATTGGGTACTGCTTTTAGTGTAAAGAGCGTCAAAGATACTCCGTTCCGTCTTTCGGTGCAACGGGGAACCGTTAGGGTAACCCTTAAAAAGGGAAATAAAGAATGTTATGTCAAAGCTGGTGAGACAGTGGTATTGCAATCACAGCAACTTTTGCTCAGTTCGACTGAAAATGCCGGAGAGTTGAATCGCTATCTGAAGCATGTCTGTTTTAAAGATGAATCTTTGGGGCATATTCTGAAAGTAATGAATATGAATGCAGGCAGTTCGCAGATACGTGTAGCTTCTCCTGCGCTTGAAAAAAGAAAGCTGACAGTTGAATTTTCCAATGAATCTCCAGAGACTGTGGCTACATTGATAGCCTATGCGCTTAATTTGAAGTGTACACGGCAGGGGGATACATTCATGCTGACAGAATAAATAAAAAAAGTGAGATGAGGATGGTTTATCGCTATATGGTGATTCTGTGTTTGTTCTTTATCGTACCGGATACGTTGAGAGCTGACGGAGAAGATGTGCTGGAGCGTATGATCAGTCTGCCGAAGATGAAAGGAACGGTCTATTCACTGTTAGGCAATATTTCTCAGCAGTCAGGTTATCTATTTATCTATGACAGTAAAGTAGTAGATAATGATGTAACGGTGAAGATACGGAAAGGAGAGCGAACCATTCGTCAGGCTATTTATGAGATAACAGGAGATACCAGCCTGGAATTTAAAGTAATAGGGACTCATATTCTGATAACTTCTTCTTCACCGACCAAACAGCAACAGGCGAAACCTTCATCCGTTCACCCTGTAAATCTGATGCTTACCGGAACTTTACTGGATAAGGAAACCGGAATGCCTATTGCTTCTGCATCCGTTGGAGTCCGGAGGACATCTGTGGGGATTGTTACTAATCAGGAAGGAGAGTTCAGACTTTCCTTACCGGATTCTTTGCAAAACGATTCAGTTGTTTTTTCTCATATAGGATATGTTTCACAAACTTTGGAAGTTTCAGTTTTGGCAGGTCGCCATCATATTCTGAGCTTGGAACCAAAGGTTGTTCCTTTACAGGAAGTAGTGGTTCAATGGGTCGATCCTTATAAGCTGCTGAAAGAAATGGGAAGGCAAAGAGAGCAGAACTATTCTCATTCTCCTGTCTACCTGACCACATTTTACCGTGAAGGAGTTTTATTGAAAAATAAGGTTCAGAATCTTACTGAAGCAGTTTTCAAAGTTTATAAGATCGCTTCGCATTCTCCCGTTTCCGATCAGGCGAAGCTGTTGAAGATGAGCCGGCTGAGTAATGTCGAAGCCAAAGACAGTCTGCTTGTAAAGGTGAAGTCCGGCATTCAGGCGTGTTTTCAGATGGATATAATGAAGGATATGCCTTCATTCCTGATACCTGACGCAGGTGATAACGGTTATCTGTATACTTCGCAGGGAGTGACATTCATAGACGACCGATGTGTGAATGTCATACACTTTGCACAAAAGAAGGAGATTATCGAGCCTCTCTACTGTGGAGATTTGTATATTGATGCCGAGACGAATGCCTTGTTACAAGCTCGTTTTGAGGTAGATCCCCAGCGTGTGAAGAAAGCGTCGGAAATGTTTGTAGAAAGGCGCACGCGTGGCATTCGGATAATACCGCAAAAGGTGGTTTATACTATTTCCTACAAACCATGGCAAGGTATCTATTATATTCATCATATCCGTGGAGACCTTTCTTTCAAGGTGAAACGGCGACGGTTGCTGTCTGCTAGTCCGCAGATGCAGATCTGGTTTGAAATGATCACTTGCAAAGTGGATACGGAACAAGTGACTGCATTCCCACGGGCAGAGAGATTACCGACGCGTACTATCTTCTCTGATCTGAATTTCAAATATGATGAAGACTTCTGGAGGGACTTTAATGTGATACCTCTGGAAGAGGAGCTTGGTAAGCTGATTGAAAGAATCTCTTTGAAAATAGAAGAAATCGGTCCTTGAATTGTTTTGCCATTCGACGGGATTGCTGTAACTTTGCGGCGGTTTAAAAGATTGTAGAATATGGAATTGCCTAAAGATCCGATGATGCTGTTCAGTGTCATCAATATGAAGTTGCGTGACTGTTATTCTTCGCTGGATGAGCTTTGCGAAGATATGGATGTAAGCAGAGAAGACATTGTCAGTCAGTTGAAAGCTGCAGGTTTTGAATATAGTGTGGAACATAATAAGTTCTGGTAATTTTCAGTCAACTTCGGCTTCTATATAAAGAGTTAATAGCGCCTCCATGGTCTTGAAAAAGACTATGGAGGCGTTTTTTTATTCCCTGTATGCCAATACCATATTTCCTCTTTTCTATTAATAAATGTAAAATCGGCTCTTGTGCATTTAACTTCGTTCCTTTTCGGCGTTCTAATAACCAAAGCTCAGAAATAATAGATGATAAACGAAGATAAAATCCGAAAAACTTGTTCCTCAGATCGCGAGCGGGGATTCAGGTTGCTGGTGGACAGTTTTCAGGAACCGATATATAATTATATCCGGAGAATGGTAGTGTCTCACGAAGATGCGGAAGATGTGCTGCAAGAAGTCTTCATTCGTGTATTCCGCCATTTGGATCAGTTCCGGAATGAAAGTTCGCTGAGTACATGGATCTACAGAATTGCAACGAATGAGTGTCTTCGGTTATTGAATAGCCGTAAAGAAGAAGTAATATCAGCGGAAGATGTTCAGGAAGAACTGATGAGTAAACTGAAAGCTTCTGACTATGTCGACTACGAAGATGAACTGGCTGTAAAGTTTCAGGAAGCTATATTGACTTTGCCGGAAAAGCAGCGGATCGTTTTCAACTTGCGCTATTACGATGAACTGGAATATGAAGATATCGCCCGTGTTCTGGATAGTAAGGTTGAGACACTGAAAGTGAATTATCACTATGCGAAAGATAAGATAAAGGAATATATATTAAACAGGTAACATCATGGATAAGGATTTTGATTTTGACAATATTGGTAAGCGGACACCTTATCGCACTCCCGATAACTTTTTTGAGGAGACACAGCGTAAGATATTGGAACGTACGGTTGGCGAACAACGCAAGAAGCGTCGGCTGAAAAGGATTATTCCTACTGTGATTGCTGTAGCAGCAGTATTGGCCGGGATTTTGTTTACGCCGTCTCTCCGCTATATGAATACCGACACACCATCTACTTCAAATATATTGGCTGTCGATAAAAATAATGTAACTACAGATCCGGTAGATAAATGGATTAAGGAATTGTCAGATGAGGAGTTGGAAGAGCTCGTCAGCTTCTCTGAAAACGATATATTTTTAAACTGAATAACTCAATTAATTATTAAAACGTGAAGATTATGAAGACTAAGTTTATTTATGTAGTGTTGATGGCTTTATTTTTGGGAAGCCAGATGACCCTTTCTGCACAGAATAAAGAAAACAAAGAAAGAAAACAGCATCCTACACCGGAGCAGATGATGCAGATGCAGACTAATCAGATGGTGAGAGCGCTCATGCTGGATGATGCAACGGCAGCCAAGTTTACTCCGATATACGAGAAGTATCTGAAAGAACTTCGTGAGTGTCGTATGATGAACTTCAAACCCAGAGCGAGAAAAGATGCAGCTCAAGGTACGGAAGCCAATACTGCCAAAGAAACTCCAAAACCGGTTATGACAGATGCGGAAATCGCTAAAATGTTGAAAGATCAGTTTGCGCAGAGTCGTAAGATGCTGGACATCCGTGAGAAGTATTATAATGAGTTCAGCAAGATTCTGTCTCAAAAGCAGATCATGAAGATTTATCAGCAGGAAAAGAGCAATATGAATAAATTCAGAAAAGAGTTTGACCGTAGAAAAGGACAGAAACCGGGACAAGGTCACAAACCCGGACAAGACCGCCAGAGACAAAGACAGCATACCCCTCATCAAACTCAAAAGTAGATAATGGATTAGGTATTATTTATTATAGTGTTTTATTTTACTAAAGTCAACACAAATTGGGCATAGGCAGATATATCTATTCTTTTCAGTATCGTTTGATTATTCATTGTGTCTTGTTACTGATAAGTTTTGGCAGCCTATGCACAGTCCGGCAAAGAGAGCTTTGCCGGACGTGTAGTTGATGCTGACTCATGATACATGGTATTCTGCGTCTGAATCTGCTGGAAGGATAAAGCTGATTAAATATTTATCAGTCTGAAACCTCTGCGGGGTATTAATTGTTGTATCCATGCGAAAACAATGAAAACCTTGCTGAATGGAGTTTCGACTGATTAAAAAATTAAAGGACAGAGGACGTTGGCGTATCTTCAAACTCAAATTGATTGATGCGCGGCTTTACTTTGTCAGTATCTTCGTCGGGTTACTGACGGGGCTTATTGCTGTGCCTTATCATTACCTGCTTCAGTTCTTCTTCAATCTTCGCCATGACTTCTTTGATTCTCATCCTAAATGGTATTGGTACCTTCCTCTTTTTCTGTTAATGTGGGGGATTCTTATATTTGTCTCCTGGCTGGTGAAAAAGATGCCGTTGATCACAGGAGGAGGTATTCCACAAACACGTGGAGTTATCAATGGAAGAGTTGCGTATAAACATCCTTTCATTGAGGTGATTGCCAAGTTTGTGGGAGGAATACTTGCGCTAAGCACCGGTTTGTCTTTGGGACGTGAAGGACCTTCGGTGCAGATCGGTTCGTATGTAGGATGTCTGGTTTCTAAATGGGGGAGAGTGCTTGCCGGCGAGCGGAAACAATTGTTGGCGGCGGGTGCCGGTGCCGGGTTGGCGGCTGCTTTTGCTGCTCCGTTGGCTTCCTCATTGCTGGTTATAGAATCTATTGAACGGTTTGATGCGCCAAAGACGGCGATTACTACCTTGCTGGCAGGAGTCGTTGCCGGAGGAGTCGCCAGTTGGCTTTTTCCTATCAATCCGTATTTTCAGATTGATGCGATTGTACCGGGAATGACTTTCTGGTCACAGGTAAAGTTGTTTCTTCTTTTGGCGGCTGTGGTTTCTGTTTTCGGAAAGTTCTTTTCTGTCACTACGCTTCAGGTCAAACGTATCTATCCGGCCATCAAGCATCCGGAATACGTAAAAATGCTATATCTGCTCTTTATTGCTTATCTCATCTCTATGGCAGAAGTCAATCTGACAGGAGGTGGGGAACAGTTTCTGTTGGCACAGGCCATGCATCCCGATACCCATATTCTTTGGATTGTCGGTATGATGTTGTTGCATTTTGTATTCAGTACCTTTTCTTTTTCGTCAGGACTGCCGGGAGGAAGTTTCATTCCTACATTAGTGACAGGAGGGCTTTTAGGGCAAATAGTTGCATTGATTCTGGTTCAGCAAGGAGTGATTGCTTATGAAAATATCAGTTATATCATGTTGATCTGTATGTCTGCTTTTCTGGTTGCGGTCATACGTACACCTCTCACCGCTATTGTGCTGATTACTGAGATTACGGGACATCTGGAAGTCTTTTATCCTTCTATTGTAGTGGGAGGACTGACTTACTATTTCACGGAAATGCTTCAGATAAAACCTTTCAATGTGATTTTATATGATGATATGATTAATTCTCCTGCGTTTAAAGAAGAGGCCCGCTACACTTTATCGGTAGAGGTCATGAGCGGTTCTTACCTGGATGGTAAAATCGTGGATGAACTTCGCCTGCCGGAACGTTGTATTATTATTAATGTTCATCGTGACCGGAAAAACTGGCCTCCCAAAGGGCAGAAACTGATGCCGGGGGATCAGGTGCAGATAGAAATGGACTCGCAGGATATCGAGAAACTCTATGAGCCGTTAGTCAGTATGGCGAATATTTATTAAAAAAGAAGTGAAGCGTTTATTCAACGCTTCTCAACCATGCAATTTCTTCTGCCCACTTGCTTTCATCGGGTGTTTCAAGAATAAGTGGCATATTATCGAATCTTGAATCTTTCATTAATCTTTCAAAGAATGCACTCCCGATCAGTCCCTGGCCTATGTTATCGTGACGGTCAACATGACTGCCTAATTCTTTTTTAGAATCATTCAGGTGCATACCACGCAGATACTCGAAACCTACTTCTTTTTCAAATTCGTCAAAGACTTTATCGTAATCATTCACTATGTCATATCCCGCTGTATATGTATGGCAAGTATCCAGGCAAATACCTACACGGCTTTTATCATTCACCCGGTCGATGATATATCTTAATTGCCAGAATTCACTTCCTAAATTACTGCCTTGTCCCGCAGTATTTTCAATAACGGCCGTTACTCCTTTAGTCTTCTCCAAAGTCAGGTTGATACTTTCTGCAATGAGTGCGAGACAATCCTCTACGGAGATTTTATTCAGATGGCTGCCGGGATGGAAATTGAGAAGTTTCAGTCCTAATTGTTCGCAGCGTTGCATCTCATCTAAAAAGGCAGCTCGACTTTTCTCCAATCCTTCTTCTTCGGGGTGTCCCAAATTAATAAGGTAACTGTCATGCGGTAAAATATAGTCTGTTTGGAAATTGTACTTAGTGCAATTTTCTTTGAAAAGACGGATGTTTTCTTCTGTCAATGGTTTACTCACCCATTGACGTTGATTTTTAGTAAACAGGGCAAAGGCATTTGCTCCAATCTCATGCGCATTGACAGGGGCGAATTCTACGCCGCCGGATGCGCTTACATGTGCTCCAATGTATTTCATCTTTTATTCTATTTAAATTTTATCTGTTGATATAACATTTATGCAGGTTTCAATGTTTGCGTAGAGTACCAACATAGGCAAAGATACAATTTTTTAGTAGTAAACTCAATGCTCATTATGATAAAGGTACAGTGATCTACTGTCTTTTTATATCCCACATCTCAGGTATTAATGGTTGAGTTGTCAGATGTTAATATCTGAGATGTCAACTGTTAATACCTGAAAAGTCAGATATTAATACCTGTCATGGACATTATTAATGCTTGAAATGTGGCATAATAAGCATTGTCACCTTCAATAAAAGACAATAAAAGAAAGGAGCTATTCGTAAGTTTATAATAACCATTGAATAGCTCCATATTGTGTGCCAGAATGGAGAAATTATATCTCAAAATCCGGTAAATAGTCAGTCAGAACCTTATTGACCTGTTTCCCTTGTACTTGATCTGTGATGATAGTCGCACCTTCCTTCTTGCCGGCATCGTATTTCAAAGAAACCTTTTCCGCTTGATGGGTGACGCTGATTGCCGCTTTCCCTTTCTCCGTCAGATTGCAGGTAATAATCCAGTCGCCTACTTGTACCGTATTGCCTTGGCGAACCACTTTCATATCCGCACGGTTATTTCCATGTGTATCCATAACGGTGAGGAAACGGGCAGTTTTACATGGAATGGTAGTAGACGAAAAATGCCAGTGATTGGGATACTTCACAGCTTTTCCCTGGGCATTGGTTACATTCTTCCAGTTGGTTGGAGCGCAGAAGAAGGTATCTACGATGGCCTGTTCCGTCTTTGCCGAACTGAAAAGATGAGCAACAGAGATGCCTCCATCCTTATTCTTTCCCGTAACTTTCACTTCATCAGGAAGTTCCTGCATTTCCATCGGAAGTTCTACCGTATGCAGCAGATAGCTCCATGTGACCGCTTCTTTTCCTTCCAGTTCATCATAAATCACATACACTCCCGTATTGCCTAATTGAATGATGTGCCGACAGAACATCTTCAGTTTGTTCTCATCCCATCCCTTTTCGGGAGTGTACTGCGTGCCGGAAAGTTCACCACGTTTCAACCAGATAGGAGCTGTGATCTTTCCGTAAGCATTGGAAGCGTCTCCCACCATATACGAAATCTTTTCTCCTTCATACCAACGGGGAATCCATCCGTAACCTTCCGTCCCGATAGTCTGAGTCATCCCATTGACCAGAATACTGTTGTGTGCACGGGTGTTTCGATAGGAATACATACAATGGTCATCGGTAAAACCGGTACGATGTCCGCTGCTATAGAAGATCGCCTTGCCGCCATAGAAGGTATTAAATGCATTCTGATTGGCCAATGCGTGCGAAGTTGAACCGTATGGACTGGAACGGAATGATAACATTGCGTTCTTTTCTATATCCCCCAACGAAGTATGCATCGTAGCAATTCCCGTTTCATTAAATACTTTCGTCATCGGCAACTCTGCCAATGAGTGTTCTTCTTTCGGGAGTGCCTTGTCAGTAATGCAGCGATACCAGGTCAGATCACCTGCTTTTCCAAGAAAAGACTTTTTCATGATATCCGGTTCTTTCTCCAGAATGGTACGTGCGTAGGCGGCTGCCCACGGATTATTGCATTCACGTGCTAAAGCATCCGCATAGCCGACCCGTGTCCCGTTCGGTTTCATTTTCGTTTCATGGGAGTTACCGTGTCCCGCAGATTTGGAGAACGGAGGCTGATGATAGATTACATAGAGCGCATTGTTGTTATACCAGGGATCGGCAAAGAAATCGAAACCGCTGATACGTGAATAGAAAGCGGGAACTTCGATCAATGTACGAAGGTTGACATGGAAATAAGAGTCACCGTTGTGCCATCCTCCGTCGGTGTTGAGTCCCGGCAGACGGGATACCCATTCGTTATAGCAATAATCTACCCAAGTGGAAGCCATCGGCAATTCACCGTATGTAGCAAAAGCTGCCATATTCAGAATACGGAAAGTCATCTGCCATACATGATTGTCGGCAATACGGTTTTCCAGATGATTCACATATTCATGATAAAACTTATGGGCGTTTTCGCTGATCGTTTCGAGAAGCAACTGTTTCTCGGCAGGCGTTAACAGATTGTACCATGCATCATAAGCGGAAGTACTCATGGACAGAATCGTGGAGCGGTTGAAATCTCCTGCAAAGTACTTACTGTCTTTCCACGAAAGAATTTCGGAAAGACGTTTGATACCTTCTTTGTAGTACACTTCGTCTTTCGTCAGCAGATAAGCGCGTACCATAGCTTCTATGTTCGCTTCTTCGCGGTCTACTATCTTGCGGCTTTCCCGAATCAATGCCGAGCGATATTGTACGATGTTCGTCAATTTGACTACTTGGGTGGTATCGATTTCCTCTTCCAGATGTTTCAATGGATGATTGAGGCATTTCCTTGCTTTCTGAATATAGAGCTGCGCTTCCGGATTATTCTTGTTCCGCTCGATGATCTGATCCCAGTCTTTGGCATCGAGCAGGATACGGGGATGGCTTTGAGAGAACTTCGCCAGCACTTCTTGCAAGGAGGGAGGATTGAACGTACGTGTCTGCTCGTCCACATAGAAATGATAGACGGGCGACCATTCTTCTTTGCCGTCCTTATCAAGGTAGGCGTGCTGCCAATACCATTTCCCTTTTTCAAAGAGTTTGAAAGGATTGAAGAAAGCCCAGTTTCTTTCGGCGGTCATTACTTCCGATTTAAACTCAGGATCACGTGCGATACGGATGCGGTATGTCACTTCCGGTTTGTGATTTTCTTCTTCCACTCCGTCAAGCACAGGTCCGAGGTGGGGGAACTTATCCGGCCACATGAAACGCGGCGGATTGACTGCTATGTGCTGACCGCCCAGTGGAGAAGGTGTTTCGCGGACTTCATGCATCAGCGTCTGCTGACTCAGACGCAGGATGCTTTTCTGCGCATATCCACTATAGGAAAGCATAGCTACAAATAACAGGAAAATATAATATCGTTGTTTCATCATCTTATTTTTTTAAGAGTTCTTTCAGACTGATTGTCTTGTTGTTGATCAGCGGACGTGCCCAGAAACCGATGAAGGTGATATATCCCACAAAGAGCAGGATAGACAGCATACCTGTACGCAAGGACGTAGCATCTGCCAATGTACTCACAATCATCGGCCCGCCTGCTCCACCCACGATAGCCGAACATAAAATTCCGGCAAATGAGCCGTGATGCTGTGAAGCCGAGTTCAGCGCCAATGAGAAGACGATAGAGTACATCATGGAAATACTGAATCCGATAGCAGGAAAGGCGATTAGCGAAACATCCTTGCTTCCGAATAAAGCGGCTAGTAACAGCACTATCGTCAATACCCCTGAAACCTGTAGCAGGCGTTTGCTGTCAATCAGTTTCAGAAGAATCATTCCGACCAGACAGCCTGCCGTCATCAGTCCCCAGAAGTAGCTGACTGCCTGCGCACCTTCCGCCTGCGGGTTTACACCGTGATATTGTTCGAGGAAGGTACTCATGAAGATAGAGGTTCCTTGTTCCGTACTGACATAGCAGAAGATTCCCAGAAAGAACAACCATACATATTTCTGCTTGAACAGGGCGAGGTAGGAATCTTTCGATCCGCTTTTCTCATCTTCTTTCAGTTCAATCTTCGGGAAATGCGAAACACCGACGGCAATCAGCATCACCAGCAACAATAAGGTAAATACCCAGTAGAGAGATACCCAAGGCATATCTTGTGGCGTCATATCCGCCAGCAAGTCAAGGATAAGGCTTTTTCCTGCTGTATAAGTGGCAGGATCAAGTTCCCGAATCAGATAAGTATATGCCAGCGGGCTTAGGAAGGAGGCGATACCGAACATAAATTGTGCCAGTTCAGCGATGAAAGCATAGTTTTCTTCTCCTCCTACAGTACGTTGGAGCGGATTCAGCACGGTTTGCAGCATTGCCATTCCCAGACCGATGATGAAAGATGAAGCTAGCAACATCGGATAAGTATGCATACAGGCGAACAGGATGGTTCCGATAAACGGCATCAGGAATCCACAGAACAAGACAGGCTTTTCACCGAAACGGTCGATCAGTAGTCCGGCAGGGATGGACATAATGGCGTAAGCCAGAAAGAAGGAAGTCGGGATAAACCCCGCCATCGCAAGATCGCTCAGATTGAAATTGTGGATAATGTCCGGAATAAGCGGTCCCAGAATATTGGTAATAAACGAGATAGTGAACCAGAACGCCATAATCAGCGCCAGCATTCCTAGATTTTTCTTCATAATCTTAAATAAGTTGAGAAGGTTTTCTGCTCTTCATTTAATTCGGTTTTCTATTTAAAAAGAGGGAGGCGGCACCGATACTTCCGGCTTTGTTGCCTAAAGAGGCTGCCATGATTTCCGTGTTCACGGCACAGTCGGGGATGGCATAGCGAAGGGCTTTCTCACTTACTTTCTGAATATAAAAGTCTCCGGCTTCGGACAGTCCTCCGCCGATAACGACTCTTTGAGGGCTGAAGATATTAATAAATCCGGCAATGCCGTGACCGAGGAAATCACAATGTTCGTTCAGCGACTCAGCCGCAATCTTATCTCCTTGTTTATAGAGACGGACGATCAATTCTCCGTTTATTTCTTCATTCGGATAAGAGATGCCGGCTTCGGCTATCCGTTTGCTGAAACGACGGACCAGTGCGGCAGTGGAAGCATAATGTTCAAGGCATCCTATTGAACCGCAGGCGCAAGGTTCACCATTAGCTATCAAGGGGACATGTCCCAATTCAGTACCTCTATTGGCGTATCCGTTAAACAGTTTGCCGTCAATTATGACTGCGCCACCGATACCGGTTCCTACAGTCAGAAAGACCACATGAGTGGCTCCGTTTCCGGCTCCGTACATCGTTTCGCCGAGTCCCATCAGATTAGCGTCATTTCCCAGTTGGGTAGGAAGTCCGGTCTCTTTTTCCATCCGGTCTGCCAGTTTCAGATTTTCCCAGCCTTGAATATTCTCCGCACCTCCCAATACGATACGATTCGTACAATCGACAATTCCCGGCGTCCCTATCCCGATACCGGCTATCGTATATTCCTTTGCTTCGGCAAAGGTTTTCACTTCATTGACTGCCTTGACTAATTGCCCGATGACAGCTTCGGCTGATACGTCGGCATTCGACGGTAGCTTCCCTTGAAAGTGAAATACGCCATTATTATCAATAAGAGCGTATTTCACAGAAGTCCCGCCAAGATCAATTCCTATAGCGTATTCTTTTTCCATATAACTAGGTATGTTTTAAATTCGTTTATACTGTGCCATGCTTGTGCCACCGTATTGGCACGCTTGTGCCAAAGGCTTGGCATAGCAGTGCCAACAGCTTGACACAACTGTGCCAACGGCTTGGCACAAGCAAAGCAACTGTTTTCTTTCATATACCAGTTTATACTCTTTCTGCCCAGATAGGTGAACTCCATGCCCATTGCCCGTCACGCTGGCGAACACGCACGTAGTAGTAATCTGTATCACGCTGAGGCTCTTTATCTTCCATATAGTGTTCCACAGTGAAACAGCTTTCGGGCATAGCACGATTGAAGAGAATCGCTTCGCTCAGCCAGCCGATCATGAAGTGCGAACGTGAGCCTTCGAGCAATTCGCCCAATGTGTGTTCAAACTTCTTGCCGTTGAAATCAGCAATCACTTTTCCGTCTTTCGGCATCTCTACTTCGAGGATGACAGCTTGCATGGCAGCGGTAGTCGTATTCGGATTCTTGCTGCTGTACATATCCAGTTCGGTTTCTTTTTCGTCTGCGGATACAATGCGGTTTACGTGAGTATGGAATTCTGTTTCCCCTTCTTGCGGAGAAGTGAAGGCTGCACCGCGGAAACATGGAGTGACGCTCAGAATGCGTCCTTTGTCTACAGACAATTTACCTTGCCAGTGTACATACTGCTCTTCACGGTTCCATCCGAAATCTACTTTCACTTTGCAGCGGACAGTATCACCTTCGGGGGCAACCGGAGTCAACGGACCATTCATGCGGGCCAGAATCTGACCGTTCTTGACGATATCCACATAGTCGATGCAACTTTCCCCGGTAACGTTCAGATAAATGCGACGGCTGTTGCCACGCACTACGTCACCCATGAAAGCGTCGTTGAGGCGGAAGTCAATCAAAATCTTATCGCCGGTTGCGGCGCATACGTGGCGGGTGCGAAGTGCTTCCCATATAGCGTCGCGGCTCAATGACGGAGCCAGTACACCGATACGGCCGTCGCCATAACTGCCCGGATAACCCGAATGTTGGTCGGTAGAAGCCATAATACCGAATTTATTACCCAGTTCCAGACCATATTGAATGGTTCCTTCCCATTGGCGGGGGCCCATATCGTGCAAGTATGGATAGTCACCCTGATCGCTTTCGGCCAGACCGTGACGGGAATACATTTCTACGAACGGGGTCTGGTCTCCTTCGGTAAAGCATTTCCAGTTATAGCCGCGATAACCACCCTGATAGCCCATATGGTGAGGAGTGATAAATACTTTGTGTCCTTTGGCTTTCTGTTTCCAGTCTTCGATGGAGGTACACTCTACAAGCGGTGCATCGAGATCGTAGTTCAAGGCAACATGGTCGCCATGTTCCATGCTGTGTGCTTCATATCCAACGAAAGTGAGGAATTCTCCTTCTTTATTATATTCGTTTGTCATGGCTACGTACTTCTCATATCCGCCTTCGCGCAAACGTTTGAAAGCACCGGTATGGTAGTCGATTACCCATTTCAGGCGTGGATCGTCTGCTCCGGGGATATCCGGCCACATGGCGTGGGGTGTTACACTTACAAAATCCAACTGTCCTTTCGCTGCTTCAAAAGCATCGCGCATATCGCCGTGTCCGTATGTGATGTTACAATGGTTGTGCAGGTCTCCCCAGTACATTTTGAGGTCACTTGCCGATGGCATTTTCTTTTTGGCTTCTTTACTTCCTGCCGCACAAGAGCCGAGCAGGCTGCCGGATGCTGCCAGTCCTAAAAAAGACCAGCCAGTATTCTTTATAAAATTTCTTCTGTCCATGATATGATTGTTTTGGGTTATTTATCGATTTTCCATCAGTCTTCTGTCTCCTTTGAAAAGCACTGTCTCTTTTTCATCGGGATCATTGTCTTTATATTGTTTCTGAGTTTCTTCAAGTAGTTGCATCAACTCTTTTTGTTTCTTAGCATATTCTGCTTTTCCGAAGATATTGTTCATTTCTCTCGGATCGGCTTTCATGTCATACATTTCCCATTCGTCAATGTCGTTGTAGAAATGAATCAGTTTGAAGTCCTGCGTGCGAATGCCGTAATGACGTTTTACGGAGTGTTCTGCCGGATATTCATAATAATGATAGTAGGCTGCTTTACGCCAGTCGGCAGGAGTCTTGCCTTCGTTTTCCAATACTGGTTTCAGTGATGCTCCCTGAATATCAGATGGCACTTCTACACCGGCAAAGTCAAGGAAAGTGGGGGCGAAGTCTACGTTCATGCTAATGGCGTTGCTGGTGCTTCCGGCTTTAATGGCCTTCGGATAACGGATGATAAGCGGCATACGCTGACATTCTTCGTACATGAATCGTTTGTCAAACCAGCCGTGTTCACCCAGAAAGAATCCTTGGTCGGAAGTATAGACAATAATGGTATTGTCCAGTTCGCCGATCTTTTCGAGATAATTCAGCAGACGACCGATATTCTCGTCTACAGCCAGAACGGTAGCCAGATAATCGCGCATATATTGCTGGTATTTCCAGCTGATTAATGCCTTGCCTTTTAGGTCGCCTTTGCGGTATTCGGCAATGCGCTGTGCATAGGCGGAATCCCATTTGTCCTGTACTTCTACAGGCATGCGCTTATAAACGCTATACAGGCGGTTTGTCGTATCTTTCAGCATTTCTTCGCGAGTGAGCAGTTTTAAGTCCCAGTCATTCGTCAGCGTATGCTCGATCGACATATCTTGTTCCCGTGCCGCTTTCCCGCGTCCTTCGTAGTCATCGAACAGGTTTGCGGGTTCGGGGAAAATAGTATTGTTGAATATACCCAGATGGCGGGGGGCGGGCATCCAGTTACGGTGGGGAGCTTTCTGATGATACATCATGCAGAAAGGTTTGTTCTTGTCGCGGTTTTCGAGGAAATCGATTGCCTTGTCGGTGATAATATCCGTTGCATATCCTTTTTCTACGATGTGCTTTCCGTCTTCCCAGAAGTCAGGGTCGTAGTAGTCGCCCTGCTCATGCTGGCCGCTGAGTATGCTCCAGTGGTCAAATCCCTGCGGTTCGCTGATAAGATGCCATTTACCGATCATGGCAGTCTGATAACCGGCTTGTTGAAGTAGTTTCGGGAATGTCTGCTGATCACCGTTGAAGGTGCTTGCATTATCGGTAAAGCCGTTCTCATGGCTGAATTTTCCGGTGAGGATGCAGGCACGTGAAGGACCGGAAAGGGCATTGACTGCATAACAATTGTCAAAACGGATACCCTCATTGGCTATGCGGTCCATGTTGGGAGTCTGGATGAGGTTGCCACCATAGCAGGACATAGCTTGGGTGGTATGGTCGTCGGTCATCATGAAGATGATGTTCGGACGTTTGGTTTCTTCTTTTTTCTGGTTGGCACAGGAAGCGAGGCTTAGTGCAGCCAATGGAAGCAGTAAGGTAGAGGGATTGCTTTTCATGATAGAAATAACATCTGATGATAAAAAAATGACCAGTGAGGAGCCGAGGCCTTTTCCGTAGCGGGCATATATCCGCATGGAAATCTGGCCTCAGTGCCTCGCTGGTCACTGGATTATAATTTATATTTTAATGACTGTTTCTTGCCGTTTACTTTCACTTCTATTTCCAGTCTGTTTTCATCGAACGTTTTGTTCTTGAACTTAGCGTCAAATTTAGGGGCATCTGCGCTCTTCTTGACTGGGTAAATAACTGTGATGTAACGTACCGCATTCTCATTGTCTTTCTTTACGTTGAATGAAACATTCATACGTTTGTAGCGCTTGCGATATGCAGTAGAACACCATCCCGGCTCTTTTTTCATGCTCATGCCTTCAGGGCCGAAGCATTGAAGTTTCATGTTGCTTCCATCCTCGAATTGAGTCAGGAATGTCATGTCTTCGCGGCTGTTGGCTATCTCACCTTTCGGCATCTGATAGTGCAGGTTGACAGAACCTTTGGCGCTGCCTGATACTTCATCTACAATGACAAAGTAGGTATTGTCTACGAAGAAGACCGAACGGCGGTGCTTGAAGTTCTTGTAGCTTGGGTTTTCTGTAACCAATGTCTGGATATTGCCTTCCGGCTGCCACAGTTTAGTAACAGATTCGGTTGTTTCCAGATTTTTATTGTCCAGAGTCACGGTGTTGTGTACGGAAGTCTGACGGTGCCAGTTGCGTTGTTCCATCACTTCGCCTTCACCTGCATATACATACGAACCGGAGTCGGGGAACAGGTTCTTGCCGTTAAACCACATTTCGAAAGTACCGTTATCCGGCTGACAATGCCAGAAACCTTTCGGACCGGCTTTTACTACCATTTGTGTAGCATCCATTCCCCAGGAATTGCGGAATACAAAGAAACCTGACTTCAGGAAACCTTTCGACATATAATCAGGTAATGCACCCTCTTTGCCGTCTGTTGCCAAATACTTGATAGTTTCGTTTTTGGGGAACAGTTTGCTCCATTCACGATAGTTCTTCAGCATTTCTTTTTTTTCTGTGATTTTAGCATCACTGAAACATGGATTTGTGTAATCCGGGAAAGAAATATTAGCATAGAACATGATCATCTTTTCGATGGTATCCAGATATTCCTGTGGAAATTCATTACGGAATCCGTTAACATCTGCAATACCCAGTGCCTTGCAGAAGATATTGATAGCAGCAAGGTGGTAATGCGGGTCAAGTTCAAACTGACCGCCATCGTTGTAAACCTGTACGTTTATTTCACGGTTCAGAATGTCGATACCACTTTTTCTCCAGGCCGGAGCTTCTTTAAATTCCGGAAAGAATGCACCTGCATAAATCATACGCTGAGCTTCGAACAACAAGTGATTACCCTGATCAGAGTAATTAGCCAGAATATGTACGGCATGTTTATGATAGTTCACCAGAAATTCAGTCAGGAAATCCGGAGTGAAAGAAGGAGAGGGGAGGAACAACTGGAACTGGGTAGTCTGATCCTGCAGACGATTACTTACTTCCAGCGGACGCCATGCGAAACGTACATTTTCCACTTCGCCTTTAATCTTACCGTCACTTACCAGTTCGTATTCTTTCTTGTCCATCTTCACCAACGGATTCTTTTTGATCCAGTCGATGTATTGGTATGCCCATTCTTTGGCATATTTCTCGTCACCCGATACACGGTATGCCTTACCCATCGGAGTAAACCATTTATGACGGTGCAACTGCCAGCGGAGTTCATTGTCTTTCACCGGCCAGTATTGCCAGTTGATATCTTCTCCGTAGTTGTAAGAAGGCTGGTAACCTTTGTGAACAAAGAATGTATGTTTCAATCCGTCGTCCGCCCATTGCTGTTCTTCTTTGCCGATAGTGATCTTTTTCAGATTAATATCCGGAGTCTTCACATTCGTACGTGCACGGTAGTAGTCGAGCAGTGCTTTTGCGGCATCCTCATCTTTGCCTTCCTGATGTAAGGCTTTTACTTTCTCCAATCCGGGGTAGTCCAGGTTGAGAAGCGAGAATACCTCGCTTTTCAACTCTTGGGCATAGCCTTTGCCTACGAAACAAGCAAATGTCAGCAGGACGATATATTTCAGAGTTTTATTCATGATATCATTTATTATTCTGCAAATTACAATTTAGATTTGAATTTTCTCAGCTATGTTACTCAATAACTTTCACCTCTCCATTCTCCAATCTCAACTTCTTCAAGTCCATGAATCTCTTCAATGCTTCCAAATAGTAGTAGTCAGCATAATTCAGCGGAGTATCGATTTCAGAACCGTTAGGCAATGATCCGACAGAGTGCATTAAGATGAATCCCTGGTTTTCGCCGACTTTGGCAAGGTATGCGTCGCTTGAAAGGCTTTTCAGAATTTTTTCTGCATAATCCAGATATTTCTTTCCGTTGGGTACCATTGTGCTAAGTTCAATGAATCCTGCGGCTGTTACAGCAGCAGCCGAAGCATCGCGTGGAGTCTCTTCGGTGACAGGAGCATCGTAGTCCCAGTAAGGAATTGCATCGTCTGTTTTCACGCGCTCCATGATCATGTCGGCTATGTTTACGGCAAAGTTCAGGAAGGTAGTGTCATTTGTTTCGCGGTAGCAGGAAGTGTATCCGTATACAGCCCAAGCCTGTCCGCGCGACCATGAAGAATCGTCGTTTTTACCCTGGTGAGTCTGTTTGCGTTCTACTGTGCCGTCGTTGTTATAGCTTACTACATGCCAGCAAGTATAGTCAGGACGGAAATGATTTTTCATCGTAGTGATAGCATGCTTGATAGCGACATCCTTGTATTTGTTGTCGCCTGTCCATTTGCTTACAGTGAACAGAAGGTCCAGATTCATCATGTTATCGATGATTACCGGGAAGTTCCAGCTGCCAAAGTCCCATGAACGGATGGCTCCGATTGAATCGTTGAAACGTCCGCTCAGGTTATCGGCAGTTTCTTTCATGACAGCTTTGATGGTATCGTTAGGAGCCAGACGCTCAGCGTTTCCGTAGCTGCAGTTGATCATAAATCCCAAATCATGTGTACCTTTATAATAGCGTACCGGATTCAGCAGGTTTGTATATTGAATGGCATCCGCTTTCAGTGTATCATTTCCGGTCAGTTCGTATGCGTACCACAGTGATCCGGGGAAGAAACCGCTTGTCCAGTCGTATACTACACATAAACGACGTTTGCCCATTTGTTCGGCAGTAGGTTGCGGACGAAGTGAATCCTGAAAAGTGGAAGGATCTCTTTCTAATTGGCGGCAGAGGAAATCCATGTCATATCCGGTGCGGATTGAACGTGGAAGCTTACCGGTTCCGTCAATTTCTTCTGCTGTAAGTTGTAACTGGGCAGAAGCTACATCCAGCCCTTTCTTAATCCAACTGTAGTCTTCCTTTGGAGTTGTCTGGCACGATGCAAGTGCAATGGCAACCGAAGCAAAGAGAACAAGTTTCTTTTTCATGTTATTCATTTTAAGTGATTGTTTTTAGAAGTTTTGTAACTGATGCAAAAGTAGATGAATGGGTTTAAATTATGTGATAGGATTGTTTAAAAGGCATTCAATACCTGCTTTTCTAGTTTTGAATTTGTCGAAAATGATTTTAATATTCTCCAATATGCCGTGTCACAGGCATATTGGAGAGAGTTTTATTCAGTTACCATTTGGGATTTTGATTAAATTGGATGCACAAGTCCATGTCTCGTTGTGGAATAGGGAACAGCTCATGTTTGCCTTCTTCTGTATAAGTGGCTACTGAATAATTTGGTGATCCTGTACCTTCCCACCAATAACCTAATTCTTTAGCGGTCGCTTGCACTGTTTTATAATAAATACCCCAACGGATTAGGTCTTGACGACGGTGTCCTTCAAATGATAATTCATAACTGCGTTCTTTGCGGACTGCTTCACGAAAACTTGTTTCATCGAGTCCTTGTGGCAGATCGCATGCGCTTGTGTTACTTGGATTGCCATAACCGCGGCGACGTACGGCATTGATTGCATTATATGCCTCAGCATCGGGACCATGTTTCCATTCGTTTAATGCTTCTGCATAAAGCAATAATACGTCTGCATAGCGTAAGAAATACCAGTTCACATTAGATTTATCATTGTTGATGAAACTATTTGTTGTTACATACTTCTGAATATCCCATTTTGCAGGAGTATAGTTTTGCTTATTTTTCTGAGCTTTAGTAGGATCAGCATCTTTCTCTGCTGCACTTTCATCTGTATCACTGGCGCCAGCTACCCAAAGAGATTTTTTTGTGTCAGTATATTGGTAGTTGGCTATAGATAAATCACGACGGATATCCGATACATCTTCTCTCCAGTCAAGCACAAATGTATGAACTACTTTTACGTTAGCTGCACAACTTCCGCGTACACCTGCAATAGCGGTTGTTTTAACTCCGTTCCACTTACCGATACGTCCTACCGGATCACTGTTGCCTGATACTGTCGGTGAGTAAAATGATATTTCAATCAAACTTTCAGTCGGGTCCCAAGTGCCATTACAGGTATTCTTCCATAGTTGTTCGTAATCTTTCAACAGTCCATGTTTGCCGGATTCTACCAAAATGCGTGCGGTTTTTGCAGCAGCTTCCCATTTGGATTCATCCTTTACCGGATAGCCAGCCCAGGTAGCATAAACTTTGGTCAATAAGCCTAATGCTGCTCCTTTTGAGAAACGATAGTCGTTGCTTTCGCGATATTGGTCATCTGTCGCGTATGGTAAAATGTCACAAGCGTACAACAAGTCGTCTTCTATGTATTCGTATACCTTTTCTGGAGCTGATTGTACATATGTAGCCGGATTCTGATTTGACATCTGAGTACTTGTCATTAAGACAACATTTCCAAATCGGCGTACTAATTCAAAGTAGAACATACCTCTTAAAGCTCTCGCTTCCGCAATGTATAAGGTGGCGAGTTTTTTGTCAGTTGTAGTATATGATCCTATTTTATTTGAGATACGTTCCAGAAAATCATTTGCTCTGTAAATACCGGTATAAAGTGCTGCCCATGTTTGCTGTACTTCAGACTGAGTGGTTGGGAATGAGTTTGTCGGAATGATACGGAAATTTTCATTACCGCTACCTTCCACTTGTGAAATATCCGTTCCCAGGTTAAAGAGTATGGATAAGTAATATCCATACATGGCATCTAAAGTGTTTGTACGATAAACTCCAAGCAATACGTCTTTTGCTTCCTCCGCATTGTTCATGTAGTTTTTCTTTTCTACTTCAGTTCTGGTTTCTTCCTCAAGTGAACAAGAAAAAGGAAGCAAACACATTACCGACATTGCTATATAGTATATTATTTTTTTCATGTGATATGTTTTATGAATTAGAATTGAAGATCGATACCAAATGTAAATACTCTACTTTTTGGATAAGCACCCCAGTCCAGTCCCGGAGTCATCGGGGTATTGCTTGCGCTGTTTACTTCCGGGTCATAGCCGCTATATCCGCTTACGCAGAACAGATTCTGACCGGTTGCATACAAACGGAGTCTGGATACATGAAATTTACGAGTCCATTTGTGCGGCAAAGTGTATCCTAAAGTTACATTCTTCAGACGTAAGAATGATCCGTCTTCTATAAAGCGGGAATATACATCATTTACAATATATCCATCCTGTGAAGGAACCAGGTTGGAAGTATTTGTCGGGCTCCAACGGTCAGCTACTTCAGCCAGCATATTTCTACGTCCGTTTCTGGATTGTGTAGAATATAGACGAGTTGCATTATATATGTCATTGCCATAGTTGAACTGAAGCATGAAGCTGAAGTCGATACCTTTATAGTCAAATGTATTTGTAATACCACCAAACCATTTGGGCATAGCGTTACCAATTACCGTGCGGTCATTGGTCGTGATTATGCCGTCGCCATCTTGGTCTTTATATTTAACTACTCCTGGTTTCACAGTGCCATATCGTGCATTGTTTGTAACACCTTCTTTCAATATCAGTTGATTGTCTGGCGTAGTATAGAAGTCAGAACTTTGATAAACTCCGTCGAATTCATATCCATAAATCAAGCCGAGTGATTGGCCTACAGTAGCAATATAATCATAAGCAGTAAAGTTGCTGTCGAATCCGGAGCGGGCGTACATCGATTCAACGCCTGAAGCTAATCCTTTTAATGTGTTTTTGATAAATGAAATATTGAAGTTGGTTTGCCAACTGAAATCACGTGTCTGAATATTAGTCGAATTTAAGCTTAGTTCAATACCCTTGTTCTGAATCTTACCGATGTTTTGCATCTGTGAATCAAATCCGGTAACATGGGCAAGTGACTGTGCTAATAATAAGTCTTTAGTGTTTTTGACAAAGAAGTCGGCAGTAACATTTAATCTGTTGTCAAGAAAACCTAAGTCAACACCCAAGTTGATAGTGCTTGAACCTTCCCACTTCAAATTAGCGTTTTTCAGTTGTTTAGGAGTCAATACAGTTACCGTATTGTTGCCTACGCCATATTTACTAGCTTCGTAAAGATCCATAGAAAGGTAGTTGGAGATACGGTCATTGCCTACAATACCCCAACCCAAGCGAACTTTGAAGTTAGATACCCAATCAACATCTTTCATGAATGCTTCCTCGGAAACACGCCATGCGGCAGAAAATGAAGGGAAGAATCCCCATTTATTTTTGTTAGAGAAAACAGTAGAGCCATCAGCACGAACTGTTGCCGTCAGTAAATAACGGTTATCGTAGTTATAATTTCCACGTGCAAAGAATGATAGCAACATTTTTTCGCTATAGCTGCTTTCTACTTTACTAGGTGTTGCACCCAGACCAAGGTAATCATTTCCTAAGTTATCGAATGGGAAATCCATTGCTTCGCCTAGTAAATATTCAGTGCTTCTGAAAGAAACTTCATGCCCTAACATAACATCGTAGTTGTGTTTCTTAACCTTCTGTTTCCAAGTCAGATTATTGAAGTTCGTCCAACGTACGTCGCGTCCCATTTGTGTACGTCCATAAGGCTTCTGACCGTTACGATAAGCCTCCTTGGAACCATCTTTGTAGAAAATATTTGTACGGTTATTAGTGGTGTTATAGGTTCCGGCAGTTTTAAATGTCAATCCTTTAATAATCTGCCAGCTTATCGAACCATTACCAGACCACATTTCGGCGCGTTTGGTATTTGTTACTGATTCAGTTTGTTTCACTGGATTCACTTGTGCCAAGCTTTCGCCAGATTCGAGCATTTCAGGGTCAATAGCTGAATCAAGAAGCTCATCATCAGTCAGCTTTAATCCCCCAGTAGGACGGGCACTTAAAATCTGCGCTAACATATTGAAACGACCGGAGTCTGCGGATGTACCTACACCTTTACGGTTAGTCAGTGCATAATTGACGGTGATATTGAAAGACAAACTTTTACTTAACTTTTGGTCAAGGCGAAACTTTCCTGTGGTTTTATCGAAACCACTGTTCTTGAAAATACCGTTTTCAATATAGCGTGAGAATGATGCGTTGTATTTAGAATCATCTGTACCTCCCATGATTGACAAACTATGGTCTTGTGACCAGGTAGGATTGAATGTTTCATCCTGCCAGTTAACACCTTTAACACCCATATAGTCATCAAGTGACTGATAACGGTAGGGAATATCATTATCGTCATTTCCCGGCTTGAAGTAGGAGTCTGAATATTTTGAATTAACTTCTCCTTGTAACTTAACAAATTCGTATGGGGAAAGAACGTCTAGCTTTTTAGATATTTTACGATAACTGGCTGAACCATTGTAGGTAATTGTCGGTCTTCCAGTTTTACCGGATTTGGTCGTGATTAATACCACGCCATTAGCGGCACGCGCACCATAGATAGCGGAAGAAGAAGCATCTTTTAAAACTTCAATAGATTCGATATCAGAGTTTGACAAATAGTCGATATCGTCTACTTCAAAACCATCGACAATATAAAGTGGAGAAGAATCTCCTGTCAATGTGCCGACACCACGAATATTGATGCTGAAGCCAGCGCCTGGAGTACCGTCAGTTGATGTGATTTGCACACCGGCAATCTGACCTCCTAATGCGCCTGCTACAGAACTTGTCTTGAAGCCTTCTACATCTTTGGCGGCGATAGAAGCTACAGAACCTGTCAGGTCACTACGTTTCATAGTACCATAACCTACTACGACCACTTCATCTAGTGTCTGATTGTCAGGAATCATCTTTACGTTAAGCGGCGATTGGCCTGTGAATTTAATTTCCTGTGTCTTATATCCAATATATGAGAATGTAATAACCGCACCTTTATTAGCTTTGATTGTGTAATTTCCATCAAAGTCGGTTATACTTCCCGTTGCGGTTCCCTTAACCTGAACAGTTGCTCCGATGAGAGGAGTATCTGTTTCATCTACAATAACACCTTTTACAGTAGCGTTCTGGGCATGTAAGCTGATCGACATGATCAGTGCCAAGAGGGTGAACAACCCTCTTGCGCTAATTGATTTTATTATATTTGTATAGTACATAACGTGTATTTTTGCATGTATTTATTAGAACTTAGTATCAAACCAAATAAATATCGGAGAAACCCGTGCCCCGCTTGTTGCAGCTTGTGGATCTTTTCCGGTGACGTCATAGGTTATCTGACCAATCATGGCCCCGTTAGCGTAGCCGTCTTTGTTGCGCCACAGATTTGGGTTAATGTGTACTTTGAAGTCTGTTTGGTCAATGTAACCTAACGCTTTGCTTAAATTAGTAGTGTTTTCAAAGTAAGACATCGGTTTTCTGGATGTACCGGCTGTCGCATCATAAGAATTCCACATTTCCGATAAGAAGTTATCTACTTTTTGTGCCAATGCCCCACTTATATGTGAATCCGGACCAGCTATATTATAGTAGAAGAAGTCACGGCGATAGTCTAATCTGAATGTAGATTTATCTATACCTGCTCCTAAACTTGGAGCTATTGACTCACCACCTCTTGCCGGATTTACCTGGAAGACAAACGGAGTATACTCTAATTGTACATTACTGTCTGAAATCATTGAGAAATGGAAAAATACAGGTTGTTTTACAGAAACTGCCGTTTTTCCTTCTCCGGCTGTTGCGGTAACCATTACCATGCCACATTGTCCTTGTTTTAATCCGGTTATTGTAATCTGTCCGGTAGATTCATTAATAGTCGCTTTTGTATTATTGGGATTATGTTTCAATTCTACTTCCCACTTTAGTGAAGACAAACCATCTTTGGCATCTGTTGCTGTTGGAACCGGTTTTACAGAGTTAAGTTTACCGCCTGCCTCAATTCTGAATTGATCGGCATAGTTTTCAATAGGAGTTAATCCGAGGTTATTTCCGTAGCGGAAATAAGTAAAATAGTTCGGATTTGCTGTGATTGTTAATGTAAATGTAGCAGTCTCTGAACCTTTGGTATTGGTAGCCATAACCTGAACTGTATATTGCCCGACAGGAATCTTGTTTCCCTTCTTAATGGCGATGTTTCCATCCAGATCAAGAGCTAATTCACCTTGAAGGTCAGTTGGCAGATTTACAAATTCATATTTCACTTCATCACCTTTGAAATTCTCATTTTTGTTAATGTCGATTTCTACAGCTTGTACATCGTTTACATCAGCGTATCCGAAGTTAGCTATCGGTTCTATAAATTCAACTGTATTTAGTGTGAATACATTCTCGAATACTACGCCTTCTGGAGAAAATTCATTGATAGCCTTCACACTGATTTGATATTTTTCTCCATCCTTGAATCCATGATGAGCCGCTACAGACAATACGCCCGTTGTCGGATCAATTGTGATTTTATCCGTATTCGGACTAACTGAACTGATACTGTATACAAGCCCTTCCGCAGAACCTTTTAATGCGGGAATATTACTTTGGAAAGTGGTCTCAGGACTACGCTCTCCTTCTTCCTCTATTTTTCCTTCATCAGGAGTGTATATTAATGAAAGTGGGCGGGAAGTTACATTGATTTCCAACGCATTCTCGAAAATTCCTTTTTCAGGATCCTCTCCAGTTGCGGCAGTTGTCAGTTTGAATGATAGGATGTACTTACCAGGCTGAATGTTTTGATTTCCTTTGATGATGGAAATTTCACCTTTATCTGATACAGCAAAGTAGTCTTCGGGACTTTCTACTGCAACTCCATTCCACATTGCAGAAGCAATGGTGTAGTTTGAAATAGAAATATGATTTCCTTCAGTTCTAATTTGAGAGGTGGGCAGTTCATTGCTGCTTTCTGTGTCGATAATATCTGCATATTCTACCTGTAGTTTCTCCGGATCTGTTTTGATTCCATCAGGCACAGGTTTCATCATGTTGATTTCCACAATGTCGGTATATTCATATCTGTTATTGTTGGAATAACATGCGACAGATAGTTTGTATAGTCCGACAGGAGTATTGCTTGTACTATTTAAAGTAATTTTTCCTGTTTCCGAATCAATGGCGAAGATGCTATCGGAAAACGGTTCTCCATCAAGAGTGATTCTGGTAATGGCAAAATCGTATGGAGTGCCGCCTTTGTAAGTCGGGCTACTGATAACTCCTGTCATAGATGGACCGATATCAGTCATTCCTGTATAATAAATAGTAAACTTCGTAGAGTCAGTAGTTTCTGTATCCGAACAGGAACTATTGACTATTGTCACTGCAATTACTATGAGGACTCCTAGTAATCTTGAAGTAATGTTTAGTAATTTAGATCTCATATTTTAAGAGTTATTAGTTTATAAGGTATAAGATAATGTATGTGTCTCTCCATTCACACTTACTTCTACAGAAGCGCTGTTTTCGGAATATCCGCTATCTATGAATTTGGCTGAGATACTGGACGTATCAGTACTTCCATTGACTGGAAGAATAACTGTAATGTAACGTGCGGTTTCATCAGCACTCTTATTCATATCGATGGTATAAGATTGACGTGTGTTGTAAGCCCCGTCTACGAGATAGGCTATACGCCCCGTGAATGGAGAACAGGTTACTGTTTTATTGGCAAAAGTGCGGACTATAATGTTATTATTATTGCTGAATGCTGTATGGACTCCATTTTTATCTGTATCCATAACAACTTCGCTGGCAGTGCCTTCGCAAAGATTGAAACTTAGATTAATAGTACCTTCTGCATTTCCAATACCTTCATCTACTAATACAAAGAATTTTTTGTTTACGTAAAAGACTGCACGACGGTGCTTTAAGTTATCATATCCTTGATTCTCAAATACAACTAATTCAGTCGCTCCTTCCTCTGATTTCAACAGTTTGCCTGCTGCCTTTTTGATATTCTGTTTTCCGATTGATAAAGTATTGTGTTTATCGATACCACGGAACCAGTAACGTAAGTCATTGTCTCCACCGCTGGTATAATAAGTACACACACCTGAATCAGGGAAAAAATTTCGTCCGTTATGGTAAAGTTCGAAAGTTCCATTATCTGGCTGGTTATGACTATAAGCACTAAGTGAATTAGAAGCATCATTACTCTTGTTATTGCTTAAAATCATGACTGTAGAAGCCGGTGTCCAACCATTTCGTAATACATAATATCCTGCCTGGTCGAATAGCTTCATATCATTATTGGGGGTACGTCCCTGTGCTGTTCCACCATTTCCGGCAGTTTGCATATATTTCAATTCTTCACTATCCGGGAACATTTCCACATATTGCTTAAAGTTCGTATTTTTAAGGACATTACGTGTCCGGCTCCATGAGTCGTTGAACATTGGGACCACATTATCGGAACCCTTGATAAAGTAATTAGGATATGTGAAGTACATCACTACTTCTGCTGCTTTACGCAGTGGTTCTGTAAAATCTGACGGCAATTTACTGGAGAGTTGGTTTGCCTCTGCTAATTTCATTGCCTCGTAGAAATCCGCAACGATACCGATATGATAGTGGAGCGACATTTCCTTGTGCCATCCGTCACTCATAATTTGATTTTGTACTTCTTCGCTAAGTATCTGATATCCTGTATTCATCCATTTCTCCGCATTCTTAAATTCCGGCATTAACGTTCCGGCAGTAGCCAATGCATTCGCTTGTGATATAAGTATGTTACCTCCTGATTCATACGGATAATCTACGAGAAAGTCTGCTTGTTCTGCAAATTCTACCAAGAATGTAGAAAGCCATTCCGGAGTAAAATTAACAGAGTTCTTGAAGTATTCAAGCAATTGTACTTGGTCACCGATACGGGTAGATACCTGTAACTGCCACCATGAGGTAGTATTAGGTCCTGTTGTAGGCTTCGGATTGTTTTCTATCCAATTCTTATATACCTCAATCCATGATTGAATGTATTTCTCATCTCCACTTACACGGTAAGCTTTGGCTTGGGGGATGAACCACTGATGGCGATGAAGTTGTTTCTGATATTCATCAGATGCATCTTTCGGTGAATACTCCCAGTTTATACCTCCGTCTTGTTTTACTGAATAGGGTTTCAGGGTTTCCTTATCTTCATAGAAGTTGTTAACATGAAAGCGATAATCTACCAGTGCATAATCAGCTTTTGCCTGCTCTGCTTCTGAGATCGTCACATTAATTAAAGATAAGTTCGGATTTGTAACATTGGTTCTCGTTCTATAGTATTCCAATAAAGCATTGGCTGCATAATAATGTTCGCCTGCCTCGTAGAATTCTTTAACTTTTTCCAGACCGGGGTAGTTGAGGTTGATAGCCTCGAATACTTGAGGATCAACAACATCGTTTGGTTTGGCATCAGGAAGCAGATCTATATCTACATTCCCTCCGGTTAATAGATCATCATCATCGTCTGCGCATCCACTAAATGCGAATAGCGCACAAAAGCAAATAAAGAAGATGTTCTTCATACTTTATTAGGTTTTATAATTATTAAAAGTGTTATTTTACTGTTGCAAATGTAACCTCATTAATTAGATTCTTTAATTTAGGTTGTTCATACTTTGTTCAAAAATGATTTTTTTGATATCAAATTTGTTGAGACATATGTTGTTTTTGTTTAAAAAAGCTGTTTATCTCCTGTATCCTAGTTTTTTATGTGTCATAATGTTATGACATTGTAATATGATATGGAATAGGTTCTGTACAATTTAGGTTGTTTGGATGGATGATTTTAAAATCCGTCATCATTCAATAAAAGAAGAAAAAAACGTGTTTTGAGGTATAATAGTGCGATACCAAATGTGGTATATGGTACAAGGCAGGTGCATTTTTCTTTCGGAAAAAGACAAAAAACACGATTGCTATAAAAGACTCTATACTGTATGTCTCACTACTATCCTTTTGATTTCTTGATATACTCCGTAGGTAAGCATCCGAAGTACTTCTTGAAACTGGTGGCAAAATATGACGGTGTATTGAATCCTACCATAGTACTGACTTCCGCTACCGTATATCGTCCGTCTTTCAGTAGCTTGGCTGCTTCATTGAAACGAATCTTACGGATAAAGTCAATGGTTGATTCCCCGGTAATTGCTTTTAGTTTCAGATGCAGATTAGAACGGCTCATGTTCATTTCTCTGGCGAATTCGTCGGTAGAGAATTCGATGTTATCCATATTCTTTTCCACAATCGCCATGGCACGTTTCAGCAAGGCTTCATCCATTGCATTGAATGTGATTTTCTCAGGTTCTACTTCCAATGATTTGGCGTACTTATCGAGCATCCGTCTGCGTGTACGCATCATGTTCTGTATCTTGGTTGTCAGGATGGCAAGAGAGAATGGTTTGGGGATATAGTCATCCGCACCCATTTGCAGACCTTCCATCTGATCTTTGATATCGGTCTTTGCGGAAAGAATAATAACCGGGATATGGCAAGTCCGGATATTTTGTTTCACGTTCTTGCATAGCTTGATACCATCCATAACCGGCATCATGACGTCGGTGACAATCACATCCACCTCGTTATCTTTCAGTTTTTCCAGTGCTTCTTCACCGTTCCCGGCTTCCAGTGTGTTGTACAAATCCGCCAGTCCGTTACTCAGGTAACGGCGGATTTCATTATTATCTTCTACGATCAGAATTGTTCCGCGCTTCTTATCACCGGATTCCACAGATTCGTTTTCCACTTTCTCCGTGTCGATGAAATACATTGCTTTCGAATTGGTAGAATACACTTGCTCTTCTTCATTCTGTTCGTTATTGGAAGCTAACTCGGAAGGTTTGTAAACCGACAGATCCTGTGGCAGATAGACAGAGAATGTACTGCCTTTGTTTTCTTCGCTGTCCAGTTCGATGCGCCCATGATGAAGTTCTATCAGACGTTGTACTAACGAAAGTCCGATACCACTTCCTACGTGCTCACTTTCTATCTGATAGAAACGTTCGAATATCTTTCCCTGTTTGTTGATAGGGATACCTATGCCTGTATCGCTGACTTGTAGCAATAGCCAGCCGTTCTCCTCTTTCAGAGTTACGGTAATGCTTTGCCCGCTTTCCGTATATTTAAAGGCATTGGAAAGGAGGTTGTTTACTATCAGTTCCAGATAGTTGGCATCAAAAAGAACTTCTTTGTCTTCCAGTTCAGAGTGTAGAGTATAAGTAATCTTTTTGTGGCGTGCCAGTTTATCGTAGAAAAGGAAGTTGTCCTGTATCAGTTGATGAGCGTTTCCTTTTTTCGCTTTTAGTTCGAACACTCCGAGTTCAGCACGGCGGTAGTCCATCAATTGGTTGACCAGATGCAGCAGGCGGTTTGCATTCCGTTGGATATATTCCAGTTGGTTGCGTGTCCATCGGTCGCTGATTTTGTTAATGATCTCTTGCAGGGGAGTCAGAATCAGCGTCAAAGGTGTACGAAGTTCATGCGAGATGTTGATGAAGAAACGCATCTTCATCTGATTGATTTCTTCCTGATGTTCTTTGTCTCTGCGTTCTATTTCAAGCTGGGCTTCCATACTTTTGCGCATCCAGAAGAAGCGGAAAACAAAAGTGATGAAGCCTGCGAAGGTTGCGAAGAAGATGAGTAGTGCCCACCAAGTCTTATACCAGATCGGCAGAACGATAATCTCCAATGCTGTAGGGATAGGATTCCATTTGCCGTCGCTGTTGGCTGCTTTGACAAGGAACTGATAGGTTCCCTGTGGCAGGTTAGAGTAGGAGACGGTGCGGCTGTCCGTCAGATAATACCATTCCTTATCATAACCTTCCAGCTTATAGGCGAAAGTATTATGTTGTCCTGAGATATAATTGGATACCACGAACTCAATGGAAAAAGCAGTTTGCCAGGATTTCAGTGTGATACTTTTCGTTTCACTGATGTTCTTGGTCAGAATACCGGTCTCATCATCCGGGCGGACTACCTTATTGAACAGTTGCAGTTTGGTGATAACCACCGGAGGCGTATAAGGATTGTCGAGCAATAATTCCGGACGGAAAGTCGTGATTCCGTTGATACCGCCAAAATACATTTGTCCCACAGACGTACGACAATAAGAAGCGGTATTGAACTGATTGCTTTGCAACCCGTCCGATTCTGTAAAGTTACGGAATTTTTCCGTTTCCGGATTAAAGCAGGAAATCCCCCGGTTGGTACTTAACCAGAGTCTTCCGAAGGAATCTTCCAAAATACCGTATACTACGTTATTCGGCAGACCGTTGGTCGTGTTATACCGTTTGATCTGCTTGTCTTTTTCATTGAAACAATAAAATCCTTCGCGTGTACCTACCCAGATGATTCCGTTGGAAGCCTCGTAAATACAGTTCGTAAAGAGCTTCGTGACGTTGGAAACCGGAAGTATGGATGCTTTTTGTATATCCAGACCTTCTTGTTTAAAGACTGATAGTCCCTCTTCTCCACCGATCCATAAGCGTTTATGGGAGTCGCGGAATAGTGTCGTGATTTGTTTGGAGACGACCGGAGTGCCATCTTTCTCTTTTTCAATCGTAGTAAAACTTCGTTGTTCCGGATTAAAACGAACCAGTGCACTGAGTGTTCCCAACCAGAGATTCCCTTCTCCGTCGGGAAGGATGGCATAGACATTCTCATTCACCAGCTGGCTGTTGCGTTGGTTAAAGTTTTCTACCTGACCGCTGTTGCGGTGAAGGATACTCAGTCCGCCGGCATGAGTACCTATATATACCAAAGATTTCTTTTCGTCTACATATACCGCCTTGATATTGTTGGAACCGATGCCTCTTGCACTTTCATCCTCTTGCAGTGTATAAGATGTAAATCGCTGTGTAATCGGATTATAAAGATTCAATCCTCCGTCATTCGTTCCTATCCACAGGTTTTTGTCTTTATCTTCGACAATACAGCTTACTACATTGTCGCTTAACGAGTTTTTATAAGGAATATTGCGGATATTCTTGAAGCGGTTCCGGATAGGGTGATAATAGTTCAGACCACCGAAATAAGTTCCCAGCCACATACCGCCCTGAGAATCCATAAAGATACTGCGCACCGAACGTTGTGACAGACTGCCGTTTTCTACGGGGTTACTGCTGTACGAGGCAAAAGAATCAGTACCTTCATGATAAATATTCAAGTCGTTGAAAGTTCCGATCCATAAACGGTTTTGTGAATCCATTGCCAGTGAGCGGATGTAATTGGAACTGATACTCTTCGGGTTGGAAGGAGAATGCAGATAATTTTTTATTTCCTTCGTTTTCGGATTAATCAGGAACAGTCCGGCTCCTTCAGTTGCCACCCAGATGCGGGTAGGGGATTGCTGAAGAATAGCCTGAATCTGTTTAGTCCCTAAAATGGGGATCACTTTTTCAAAAGTTTTCTGAGTAATAGAGTAAGTATAGAGTCCGTCGGTCGAAGTTCCGATATAAATTTGGTCACCCTGTCTGTAAAGAGTGGAGGCGATTGTCTTATGCATCGCTGTGCTGAAAGAATCATCTATAAATTTGGATTCTTTGATATCGAACATGATCAGCCCTTCCGGAGTACTGATAAGTAACTGTTCCGGTGAAATCTCTTCGATACCGTTAACTTGCAAATGTTTCCCATTCTTTTCATAGAAGAAGTTCTGGAATATGTCTTTTTCCTCATCATAACGGGACAAACCATCACGTGTACCAATCCATACCCGTCCCTGACTGTCTGTTTTTACAATACGGGAGATGTCGTTGGCGATACTGTTCGGGTCATCCTCATTATGCTGATAAACCGTAAATGCATATCCGTCGTATTTGTTAACTCCGTCATAAGTGGCAAACCACATATTGCCCCTTTTATCCTGATCGATGGAGAACACCGTACTTTGTGATAGTCCCTCATTGATGGAAATATAGGAAAATGTGATTTGTTCCGGAGTTTCAGAAAAGGCGGAATGCATTCCTAAGCATAGGAAAAACAAGTAGATTACTATCTTCTTAAGCTTGCTCATTATTAGTTCACGAGATTAATAATGACGCCAAAGATAGTAATTTCCTTTAAATACCCCATGAATAAAGTACAAAAGACTGTATTCTTTTGGATAGTTTCGTAGAGATAATAAATAAGCCCGGCATCATACCGGGCTTTTATGCTTACAGAATTCGGTTCAGAAACCGGGGCTTACTTGGATAAGTCTCCTATTTCATCCAGATTCTTCTGAATATCTTCGTCAGTCAGTGCGTAGTTCACTAAATCGCCTGCCAGATATTTGTCATAAGATGCCATATCGATCAGACCATGTCCGGACAGGTTGAACAGAATCACTTTCTCTTCTCCTGTTTCCTTGCACGCCTTTGCTTCGCGTATAGCGGCAGCAATCGCGTGACTGGATTCCGGTGCCGGAATAATACCTTCCGCCTGTGCGAACAGACAGCCGGCTTCGAAAGATTCCAGTTGCTGGATATCTACCGCTTCCATCAGATTGTCTTTCAGCAATTGGGAGACGATGACGCCTGCACCGTGATAGCGAAGACCGCCTGCATGGATATGGGCAGGAGCGAAGTTGTGTCCTAATGTAAACATCGGGAGCAGCGGAGTATATCCGGCTTCATCACCGAAGTCATATTGGAATTTACCGCGGGTCAGCTTCGGGCACGAAGCAGGTTCGGCAGCAACGAAACGCGTTTTCTTTCCTTCCAGGATGTTGTGACGCATGAATGGGAAAGAGATACCTCCGAAGTTGGAACCGCCTCCGAAACAACCGATTACTACGTCCGGATATTCGCCCGCCATTTCCATTTGCTTTTCAGCTTCCAGACCGATAATGGTTTGGTGGAGAGTAACGTGGCTGAGTACCGAACCAAGAGTGTATTTACAGTTGGGAGTCATTTGTGCAAGTTCGATAGCTTCCGAGATGGCTGTACCCAGAGAACCCTGATAGGTGGGGTGAGCCGTCAGGATATCTTTTCCCGCACGGGTAGACATAGACGGAGAAGGAGTGACCTGCGCGCCGAAAGTCTGCATAATGCTGCGGCGGTAAGGTTTTTGTTCGTAGCTGATCTTTACCTGATAAACAGCGGCTTCGAGACCAAAAACTTTGGCAGCATAAGAAAGGGCGGCTCCCCATTGGCCCGCACCGGTTTCGGTAGTAACGTTCGTGACGCCTTCTTCTTTGCAATAATATGCCTGAGCCAGCGCAGAGTTCAGTTTATGAGAACCGATCGGGCTGACACTTTCGTTCTTGAAATAGATATGTGCCGGAGTTCCGAGCGCTTTTTCCAGTCCGTAAGCGCGTACAAGCGGCGTACTGCGATAATATTTATACATTTCGCGTACATCTTCCGGTATTTCGATCCATGCGTCAGTCTGGTTAAGCTCCTGATGACACAGTTCTTTGGCAAAGATTGGATACAGATCTTCCGCTTTCAGCGGCTGTTTTGTTCCCGGGTGCAACGGCGGCATTGGCTTGTTCACCATATCAGCCTGAATGTTGTACCAGTAATGTGGAATTTCTTCTTCCGGTAGGATATACCGTTTTCTTTTGTCACTCATGTTATTGTGGTTTATTAGTTTTCTGCTGCCAAAAGTAGGCAAAATTTTTAATATTCGTGTAATTTTGTCAACAAAGAATCGAATTCGATTGTTATTTTAGTTAAGTTTGCACGGCATAGCAAATACGACAATAAAAAAATGTGATATGAAGATTTATCATAAATTTCTGTTATATCAGAATAAGCTTCTCAAGCCCTATGTACGTATCCTGCTGGGGTTGGTAGAAGCACTCACTTATCTGGCATCTCTGTTGTTGATTGTCGGAGTGGTTTACGAACATGGTTTTCCATTGTCCCCGGTCGAGGTACAGCAGATACAGATCTTGTATAAAGCCGTATGGATTATCTTTTTAATTGATGTCACCCTGCATATTTCACTGGAATACCGGAATACGAAAAAGCAATATCGAAGGCTGGCATGGATATTGAGCGTATTGCTTTACCTGACTTTGGTTCCCGTCATCTTCCATCGTCCTGAAGAAGAAGGAGCGATTCTGCAAGTCTGGGAATTCCTTCACGGTAAGTTTTACCATTTAATATTACTGCTGATTCTTTCTCTGCTGAACCTGTCCAATGGCTTGGTGCGTCTTTTAGGACGCCGTACGAATCCGTCTTTGATACTGGCTGTCAGCTTTATGGCTATTATTCTGATCGGGACGGGATTGCTGATGCTTCCACGATGTACGGTCAATGGCATCACTTGGGTCGATTCTCTGTTTACAGCCACCAGTGCCGTCTGTGTGACGGGCTTGGTGCCAGTAGACGTATCCACCACTTTCACCACCAGCGGACTTGTAGTCATTATCCTGCTCATTCAGATCGGCGGACTGGGAGTGATGACATTAACCAGTTTCTTCGCTATGTTCTTTATGGGAAATACTTCCATTTACAATCAGCTCGTTGTCCGTGATATGGTCAGTTCCAATTCGTTGGGGTCGTTACTGTCCACACTACTATATATCCTTGGATTTACGTTGGTCATCGAAGGCATTGGCATGGTGTCCATCTGGTTCAGCATTCACGGTACGCTTGGGATGAATCTGGAAGAGGAACTGGCTTTTGCAGCCTTCCATTCCATTTCGGCTTTCTGTAATGCGGGTTTCTCCACACTTTCAGGCAATTTAGGAAATTCGATGGTGATGACCAACCACAACTGGCTGTTCATCTCCGTCTCTTTACTGATTATCTTGGGTGGTATCGGCTTCCCGATTCTGGTTAATTTCAAAGATATCGTATTATACCATTTGCGTCATTTCTGGACGTTTGTGCGTACCCGCAAACTGGAAAGGCATAAGATGCAGCACCTCTACAATCTGAATACGAAAATCGTATTGATCATGACTTTCCTGCTTTTGCTGATCGGTACACTGGCCATCCTTGCTTTTGAATGGAATGCCTCCTTTGCCGGAATGCCTGTGGCCGATAAATGGACGCAAGCATTCTTTAATGCGACCTGTCCGCGAACGGCGGGTTTCAGCAGTGTCGATCTGACATCATTGAGCGTGCAGACATTGTTGGTTTATCTCTTCCTGATGTGGGTCGGCGGTGGATCGCAGTCTACGGCAGGCGGTGTCAAAGTGAATGCTTTTGCAGTGGTAGTATTGAATCTTGTAGCCGTATTGCGGGGAAGTGAACGGGTGGAGGTCTTCGGCAGGGAATTGTCTCATGACTCTATCCGGCGTTCCAATGCAACGGTCGTCATGTCACTGGGTGTACTGTTTCTCTTTATCTTCATATTGAGCATACTCGAACCGAAAGCCTCTTTGCTGGCGCTGACCTTTGAATGTGTTTCCGCCCTTAGCACGGTAGGATCGAGCTTGAATCTGACGCCTCAATTGTGTGATGCAAGCAAATTGCTGGTATCGTTGCTGATGTTTATCGGACGTGTCGGTCTGATTACGCTGATGCTGGGCATCGTCAAGCAGAAAAAGAATACAAAATACCGTTATCCGAGTGATAACATCATCATAAACTAACATCATGAAGTATATTATTATTGGTTTAGGAAATTACGGGCATGTACTTGCCGAGGAATTATCAGCATTGGGGCATGAAATTATTGGAGCGGACATCAGCGAAAGCCGTGTCGATTCAATCAAAGATAAGGTTGCCACCGCTTTTGTCATTGACGCTACGGACGAACAATCCTTGTCGGTGCTGCCTTTGAATAGCGTAGATATCGTTATTGTGGCGATTGGCGAGAATTTTGGAGCATCGATACGTGTTGTCGCATTGTTGAAGCAGAAAAAGGTGCCCCGTATCTTTGCCCGTGCTATTGATGCGGTACACAAGGCAGTACTCGAAGCATTCAGCCTGGAGAAGATTCTGACACCGGAAGAGGATGCCGCCCGTAGCCTGGTGCAGTTACTCGACTTTGGGGCGACGATGGAAGCGTTCCGTATCGATCAGGATTATTATGTCGTGAAGTTTACCGTTCCGAAGAAGTTTGTCGGATACTTTGTGAATGAGCTGAATATGGACGAAGAGTTTCATCTGAAGCTGATCGGATTGAAGAGGGCGAACAAAGTCACTAATTGTCTGGGCATTTCTCTGATGGAGCTTCACGTCAAGAATGAGCTGCCCGGCGATGAGAAGGTGGAAGAAGGAGACGAACTGGTCTGCTACGGCAAATACCGTGATTTCCAGTCATTCTGGAAAGCTATTTAATGAAATATAACACTGAATAATGCGAATCAGTAGCATCTATATTTTCTTCATCCTATATAAATAAAAACAAATATTATCTGTCACCTGTCACTGTTTTAGAGGTAACAGTTTGATTTTTAGATATAAATGTGGTGACGGCAACGAGTGACAGCAGTGTGATGGCAGAATTTGCCGTCACGCTACTGCCACTCGTTGTAGCTTAATTAGTTTCTACTGCTTGAAACTCTAGTTTCATCAGTAAGAAACCATAGTTCCAAAGGCTTGAAACCAAAAGTTTCGAGCGTATGAAACCAAAGTTTCAAAGGTTAGAAACTAGAGTTTCAAGCAATGGGAACTATAGTTTCATGTCTTAAAACGAACTTGACTTACTATCAGTAGAAGTGCAGGGGGGAGCTAATATGAAATAGCAACGTGTGACAGCAGCGTGACGGCAAATTCTGCCATCACGCTGCTGTCACACGTTGCTGTCACGCTCTTATGCTTTAATTATCAGACTATTATCACTCGTTTGGTGACAGGTGACAGCAATTTTTCAAATATATTTCTTTATGTAGACCGATTATTTCGTCAGAAGACGGATACTTCCTGCTTTCACTCCGCTGGCTTTGGCAGTCAGAATAATTTCTCCGGCTGTTTCATTTGTCTGTACGATAGCTGTAAGCATTCCGTTGAAAGCGTGCATCTTCGGAAGATGGAACAGGTCGAGACTCGTGGGGGCACCGTTGGCTCCGGCACGGTATTTTCCGGCACCTTTGACGGAGAAGTTGATCAGACGACTGTCGGCAGGGCAGAGGTTGCCGTCTTTGTCCACTACTTTCACTGTCACATAAGCAAGGTCTTTGCCGTCTGCCGTCAGTTCGTTCCGGTTGCTGACCAGTTCGATGTGATGAGGCTTGCCTGCCGTACGAACTACCTTTTCTGCTACTGCTTTTCCGTCTTTATCGTAGGCCACTACTTTCACTTCACCCGGTTCATATACGGCATCCATCCACATCAGACGGTAGCGGCTTTTCAGTGAACTGTTGTTCTTGCTTTGTTTACCGTAGCTTTTTCCGTTGATAAACAGTTCGGCTGTAGGATAGTTGGTATAAACAAATACCGGAGTTACTTCACCTTCGCGTCCCGGCCATGTCCAATGCGGCAGGATATGCAGTGTTTCCGCTTCCTTATTCCATATGCTGCGGTATAAGTAATAGCGGTCTTTGGGCAAACTGGCGAGGTCGATAATACCGAACATGGAACTATGATTGGGCCAAGCGTCAGTATCATAAGGGGAAGGTTCACCCAGATAATCGAAGCCGGTCCATACAAACTGTCCGATGGTCCAGTGATGATCGTCCGCCAAAGCGAAGTCCTCATCGGGGATGTTGGACCATGAACATGCCTCTACGTCATAAGAAGAGCATTGATGATCATCGTACTGGGCACTTTTCTTATCTTTTACGGGAAACTTGTAGACACCGCGTGAGCTGACGGTGGACGCAGTTTCACTACCCAGAATAAGATTTTGCGGAAGTTTGTCATACGCCTCCTGATAGCGATTGGCGCGGTAGTTCAGACCGGGGATATCGATCATGGCAGCAAATCCGTTGGCTAGAACACAAGTCACTTGGTCCATGCCGCAGGTAACGGGGCGGGTAGGGTCTTCACGGTGGCAGATATCTTGCAGGAACTTGGCTACTTTATATCCTACAGGGCTGCATTGCGTGGGGACTTCATTACCGATACTCCACATCACTACACAGGGATTGTTACGATAGTTGTGCAGCATATTCACCATATCGCGTTCTGCCCATTCGTTGAAGTAACGGTGATATCCGTTTTCACACTTGGCGATGTCCCATTCGTCGAACGGTTCGATCATCATCATGAATCCCATTTCGTCGCACAATTCCACGAGTTCGGGAGCCGGCATATTATGGGAAGTACGAATGGCGTCGCATCCCATATCCTTTAAGAGTGTGAGCTGGTGGCGAAGTGCCGCTACGTTGATGGCCGCACCCAGCGGACCTAAGTCATGGTGGTTGCATACACCTTGGAATTTGCGGTGTTTTCCGTTCAGGTAGAAACCTTTGTCGGCAATGTATTCAATGCTGCGGATACCGAAGCGGGTAGAGTATGTATCTACCAGTTGGTTGTCTGCGTACACTTTCGATACAGCCTTGTAAAGAGCGGGGCTTTCCGGCGACCAGAGTTGAGGCGCGTTGACGATGAAGTTTTGTTCAAACGGCTGCCCGTGATTGATGCGGCCTTTGTTTTCTTTGCGGGTCACTACCTTTCCATCCGGTGACAGGATTTCTGTCTCTATACGGATTTCTGTCTTTTCGCCGGCATTCTCTATCTTGGTTTGCAGGCGTACGGCGGCAAATTCATCACTGACATGCGGGGTAGTAATCTGCGTGCCCCATACCGGAATGTGTACTTTCTCCGTCACGATCAAGTGGACGTTGCGGTACAGACCTGCTCCCGGATACCAGCGTGAAGACTGGGGGCGGTTTTCGAGGCGTACCGCCAGTGTATTGTTCTTTCCGTCTTTATTCAGGAAAGGGGTGACGTTGCAATGGAAAGAGTTGTAGCCGAAGGGCCAGAAGCAAGCCTCCTGTCCGTTGACGTATACACGCGCCTCACTCATTGCTCCGTCGAACAGGAGAGTGACTTCTTTATCGGCGGGAACGTCGAAGCTGGTGCGATACCATCCGGTTCCGACATAAGGCAGTCCTCCGGTACGTCCGGTTTTCAGTGATGCCTTCTTCTCAAAGTTCTGTGTGACTGCTACGTTTTGCAGGTCGTTGTTCATGTCGAAAGGTCCAAAGATGGCCCAGTCATGCGGGATAACGACCGATTCCCATTTAGTATCATTGTAGTCAGTCTGCGCAGCTTCCGGAAAATCTCCTTTACTGAATTTCCAGTTCTTTTCGAGCAGCGTCTCGCTGCGCTGTGCCTGTAGCATACAGGCTGCGCTCATCAAAAGTACAGTAAACAACTGTTTCTGGTGTTTCATGTTCATTCTCACTTTTTTATTGGATTTTAAAAGCATCTAGTGCAATTGTAGGCGCATTATTATCGAAACAGCCTAGGTTATAACCGTCATTATAGCCATTCGGGGCTTGTGGCTCCCAATAGAAGATACCTTCCACATCGGCTTGCATCATTTTTGTAATGAGTTGTTTGCAGGCCTCTGCCTGATCATAAGGCATACCTATCTCGCAAATCATGACAGGTTTGTTGTATTTCTGCTTGACATGCTTGATATTGGCAATACAGTCATCGGCTACTTTCAGCCAACCACCGGTTTTGCCTTCCTGCTCTGCCCAATATGGATAGAGCGACATGCCTATCATGTCGTATTTACCTCCATTGGCTTGAAGAATGTCGAACATGCGGTTGTATACCCATTGGTCGTTTCCCGCGTCCAGGTGGACAATGACTTTGGCGTCGGGACATATAGCTTTCACGGCATCATATCCCGCATTGTTGAGTGCAGTCAGTTGTTCGGGATTATCAACAGACCCCACAGGAAGCATCATGCCGGGAGTTGTTTCATTACCTACCTGTACCCATTCCGGTGTAACCCCAACCGCTTTTAACGCGGTAAGAACTGATTTCACATGTTCGCCGAGAGCAATTTTGAGATCATCAAATGAAAGCTCTTTCCACGCCTCCGGCATTTCCTGATGTCCGGGGTCGGCCCAAGTATCAGAAAAATGGAAGTCGATCATCGTACGTAATCCCAGACGCTCGGCACGTTTTGCTTTCACTATTACGTCATTCATGTTGTTCCAGCCGTCTTTCGGGTTAACCCATACACGAAGACGGATAGAGTTGACTCCGCAATAATCACGCAAGAGTTCCATACACTCCATCTCTTGGCGATTCTCGTCCGGCGTGTAGAACTTGAGTCCTTCCGCTTCCATTTGAGTCAGCCAACTTACGTCTGCACCACGTGCAAAGCCTTCTTCTTTTACAACCTTTTGCGGTTCTTCTTGACGAGGATTTGTAACCGGGCCATCTTCACTACACCCGTTTGTAGCCATTGAAGCAATGAGTGCTACTATTGATAATATGCTTGCTATTTTCATTGAAACTGATTTATTTAAGTGAGTAAAAATAAGTTTGGTGTCCCAAATCAACGGTAAGGACATAGGTTTTGCCTATTTCGAGTTCATCGTCTCCGTCAAATCCTGCTGAGGATTCAGAATGCTTCAGGTGCAGAATGCCGGAACCACCGCCGAAGAAAAGGTTCCAGCTGTTATTTATCAGCACTTTTACTCCCCAAGGACTTTTCTTTTCTTTAATGAACTCGGCTGTAAATATCTCTGGATTTTCTGCAGACTGTGTCATGGGGGATTCAGACCAATTATCGTTAAGTCCGGTAAATGTCACAGTCTGCACTTGAGTCAGTTCATAGGTCAATGACTTCATGTTGAAATCCATAACATACAGCCCTTGTGCCGGTGCGGGAATGTTGTCTTTAGACTCTGCAAGGATCAATGTGCCGGACAAGTCGGTAGAGCCATCGGCTGCATTATAGGCGGGCTCCCATGCTTGTTCAGTATATGCACGATATCCCCATTCAGAATCTATCCAATGTGCACCACCATAGCAAAGTCCGGCTTCATCGTATAAAGTGAGGTAATCGTCAAAACCTTCCCAATTGGTTATGCCGGAGAAGTACAGATACTGAGAGACTTCCGGCTGCGGAACGTCTTCTCCGATGCCGATGGTAAATTGAAGAGGATTAGATAAATCAAGAACCAGGAGATTTTCTCCGGCGGGCATAGTTACAGAAATATTATCTGCACTCTCACCGAACAAGAGGTTTTGCGAATTGCCGCCAAATGCGACAGTTTGCTCAATAGCAGGTCCTATATCGGTTGTTTCCCGGTTGTACAGGCTACCCTTTCCTGATACGGAAATGGTCAGGGTAGATTGTGTTGCCAGATTTACCGGCAGTGTCCATTGATTGCTCTGCTTGTTGTAAGCCATTTCGCCCGTTACATCTCCACTAACTGACAGACTGGCAATATGTAGCGCACTCCACCATCCTTCAACCGTGTTTACGGTAGTGTAATAGCATCCTGACGGATTCGGGAACCAAAAGTTCCAGTGACTGTCTTCCGATGAAGCATAAAATGTCTTTCCTTCTTCACCAAGATTACCCCACATTACATTATTGGCTTCGCGAAGCCACCAGTTTTCCCATCCGTTGACGCCCATAAAACCTTTATAAATGCCATCTTCAGCAGGAGAGGCAAGCATCATAGATGTGTTCTTCCAGTCCTTGTCAAGCACTTGAGCCAAGACAAGCTCAATGCGATAAGACTGGACCAGAACCTCCATGACATTAGAGTATTCGGGAGCGATGTTGGCTGCCAATGCCGAACGCATCCGAATCCATAACGGAGCCTTCTCATTGGCCTCATAACCTAAACGATCAAGCAGAGAATTAAGCTCCTCGCAAAGAAATTGACGGGAATGGATATTCTTATCCACCGCAATATTTAACGGAGCAGTAAAGTGTTCATCCTTTGAGAACTGAATCGTTATTTCCGCAACATTCACCGGAGCTTGCAAAAGTGTATCACTAAGCGCCAAACGTCCGTCGCCACTCCAATAAACTGTCAATGCCAAAGCCTGCGGATTGTCTGGCGTAAGAATAACTTCATTCGGGCCCCCCATCAATTCCATAGAGTCTCCGGACAAGACGTAAACCGGATCAATATCGCTATCACAGGAGGTGGTAGCTACTGTCATAACAGCTGACAATAATATCAATTTAACTATTGTACTAAAAACTTTCATATCGTATCTTTTTAATAGAGTGGATTATGTAGATTAGGATTGGCTGTAAGATCTGTATCAGGAATGGGATAAATATTATATTTTTTGTTCACGGCACGGCCGTCAAGAACGCCCCCTTTCCATTGCCAGATATAATCTGCTGATACAAATTTATTGAATCTTATAAGATCAGTTCTACGCACTGATTCGAGGTATAACTCCCTGGCTCTTTCATCAAGAATGAAATCGAGCGTAAAATCACTATCTGAGATTTTTCCGCTTTCATCCTGGTTATATGCACGCAAACGAACCTGATTTACAAGTTCCAATGCTTCGGCTCGCGACAGCCCTGTTCCTCCTCTGAGTTGTGCTTCGGCTGCCATCAGATAGATGTCGGCAAGCCGGAGTAGGGGATAGTCGGTAGAGCATCCTGTGGCAGCAGAATTGGATGCTGCTACGCCCTCATCAGTGAGATTGGAGAACTTTTCAAAGAAATAGCCTTCGGCTTGGTTATCGATTGCACCGGTAAAGAACTGTGCTTGTCCATCTGTATAAAACATAGCGCGGCTGTCTTTGGTTGTAGCAATATCTCCAAACTTTGCTGTCATCTCACCACGCGCACGAAACATACCCCAGCCGTTGGACAATCCGTACTTGGCGGGGTCTTGTGTGCTCGAATTGCCACATGATCCACAAATTATATATGTTCCTCCGCCCCACGTAACTGATGTTGTGGCGTCACACACCATAGCAAACAAAATTTCATGTGTTCGCTTGTGATTATCGGCATTAAATAATTTGGCATATTCCGGTTCCAGATAGAATGCAGGATTGGAAATTACTTGTTTGCAAGCAGTAATACATTCTGTATAATACTTAGTATCCACATTGCCACGATATACTGCGCTGTTTAAATAAAGACGGGCAAGGAGTGCCCATGCCACGGGTTTACTGGCACGGCCGTATTCGTTGGTAGCGGGCAATGCTGATGAAACTCCTTCGGCAACCAGTTCTTTCAGTTCGCTTTCGATAAAATCAAACATCCCAATCCCATCGTAGGCTTCCGGGATATAACCGATAACTGGCGTATTTTCATCCACTTTAGGACCTTGACGATACAAATCGAGTACCATCCAATAACTGAATGATCTCATAAAACGAGCTTCCGAACGGAAAGTACGGATCTCAGTTTGTTCGGCTTCTGAAAACCGGGCAATCTCTTCATCCGAACAATGGCGAAGAAACTCATTACACAAGGCTATGTTGAAGAAAAGCCAGTAATAGGAGTCAGAAACCCAAGAATCTTTCGCATCCCAACTGATATAGGTAAGGTCAGACAGGTTGTTTCCTGAAAGCCAGGTATTAGCTACTTCATCGGTAGCGGCTTCTTGCAGATTGAAATAGCCACGGGAAAAGTCTTGTTTGTTGATGCTCTTGAGGTCTCCGTTATCTCCCCCTTGTCCTTGTCCTGCAAGAACATACGAGGCATATATTTTGGCAAGAACTCTCTTATAATTTGCCGCTTCAGCATAAACATCTTTTGAGGTATCTTCTGTTGTCGGCATCTGATCAAGAACATCTGTACACGAGCTTGCTACAAGGGTCATGCACCATACGATTATTGTTAGTATATTAATTTTCTTCATGGTTTATTCAGTTAAAAATTAAGGCCAATAGTGATAGAATACGTGCGGGGACGCGGATAAACAGATGTGTCGACACCATTGGCTGTTTCAGGGTCTACACCTTTATATTTAGTCACGGTAAAGACATTCTGCACCATGGCAGAGGCATGAAGGCCGATAGTTTTATAAATGTGACCGAAGTCATAAGAGAGTTGCAGGTTGTCCATCTTCAAGAACGAAGCGTTTTCAAGATAATGGTCGCTGAGAAACTGCCTCTTGGTAAAGCGGGTATCCAGGAAACTCCGATTTAAGTTATTAAGTTGATAATCGTTATAGCTCATGGTTTCCCATGCACCTGTATTCATGGCCATACCATTAAAGATATATCCTCCTATATTGGCTCTAAGCGAGGTTGAAAGTGTCCACTTCTTATAACGCAGCGAGGTTGAAAAGCCCAAAATCCAGTCCGGTGCCGGTGAATGATGATGGTAGCGGTCTTTGTTCGTTATCTCGCCATCTCCGTCAAGGTCGGCATACAAGCCTTCAATGGGTTGCCCCGTCTCCGCATCATACAATTGCTTGTATAAATAGAATGAGTAGGGAGCGTAATCAGTAGAGAACACCTGCATCTGGTAAGCATCAATCCAAGGGCCTACTTCTGTGTCAGGGCTTGGAGCACCGGGAGTAAGCGTAAGATTCTTTATCCTTACTTTTTGCCATGCAGCATTGGCACTTGCCGTCCATGACCAATTTTTTGTATTGATGATGTGTCCGGTAACAGAGAGTTCAAGTCCTTTTGAGTCTACATTGCCCACATTTTGAAGCATTAGCTTATCAAAGTTCGTACCGGCTGGCATCGGAACAGTGGCCAGAAGATTTTCGGTCTTTCTGGTATAGAAATCAGCAGAAAAGGTAAATCTGTTTTCTAAAAATGCCAGATCTATACCATAGTTCCATGATTTAGTAGTTTCCCATTTCAATTCAGGATTATATGCTTCAGGACGATAGGTATATATCGGATTTCCGCCAAACAGGTATTGTGCTCCGTCAAGTCCCGGAGTGTAGACCGGAATGTAGCCATAATTGGTGATACCATCTTGCTGTCCGGTTATACCATAGGATACGCGTAACTTCACGTCATTCATCACTGTGCGCAAAGGCTCAAAGAAGTGCTCTTGTGAAACCCTCCAAGCTAAGGCTACTGAGGGGAAAGTACCCCAACGATTGTCGGATGCAAATCGAGACGAGCCGTCGTGGCGCATGGTGGCCGTAAGCAAATAGCGATCCATGAATGTGTAATTCAAACGCCCATAGTATGACATGAGTGAATGCCGCTGATCGGTTGCGGCAGAAGTCGACTGCTGTACTCCATCGGCACTCAGAATGGCATAAAACGGAGTGGTATATTTCCAGAATTGATAATCATATCCTACTGTTACATCAATGCCGGAATGAATAGCATCGAAGTCATTATGATAATTGGCATAAATCGTGAGCAGTTTATTGTAATTCTTTTGCGGGCCGTATGTGTAGTCACGTCCGCCGGTTGTATAATAAGAAACGGCCTCTTTAGGTACATAAATATGTCCTTTGCCTTTTGACCAGTCATATCCGCCCGTAGTATGCAAACGCAAGCCCTTTACCCATCTTACATTCCAATCCACGCTGGCACTTCCTATAAATCGATAGACATCCGATGTGGAATCGTATTGATTCAGTCGGCCGACAGCATTGGCTAATGCTCCCGTCACCGGTACGCCATTGGCATCGATAGCCTCGTTGTAACCACCAAAGGTGTCGTTTCCGGAATATACCGGAATGGTGGGGTTGAGCGTACTGCCTGCCCAGATTGCATCGGTATCGGCAAAGCGATTCTTAGAATAAGTGCCTTTTAAACCTATATTAAATCTCAGCTCGTTATGGAAAAACGAAGGAGTAAGGTTTACGTTTCCGGTAAAGCGTTTTGTATTATCCGTTTTCAATATACCATCCTGATAATACATACCGGTTGAAACACGAAATGGCAACCAAGGAAGTGCAAGTCCTGAAACACTAAGGTTATTATCTGTTCCGAAAGCTGTTTGATAAATTTCATCGTTCCAGTTTGTACGATAGTCACCAAGCAATGACTTTTGGTGTTCCGTACCATACTGATTGACAATATTTATAAATTCGTCTGTGTTCAGCATATCCGAAGTCTTGGTCTTGGTTGCAATGGAATTGGTCGTTTGGAAAGAGACCTTAATATCACTCCCGCTTCCCTTTTTGGTTGTTATGATGATGACGCCGTTGGATGCTCGTGATCCATAAATAGCAGTGGATGAAGCATCTTTCAGCACGGTCATACTCTCTATGTCGTTCGGGTTTATAAGGCTTAGAAAGTTTCCGCCGCCGGATATGGAACCACCTACTTCCATAGGAACCCCGTCCAGTACAATTAATGGGTCATTGGATGCGTTAAGTGATGCGCCACCACGAATGCGTATGGTTGAGACAGATGTAGGCGAACCTCCGCCATTTACTATTTGCACACCGGCTATCTTGCCATTCACAAGCTCTTCAGGCGATGAAACCATGCCTTTATTAAAGTCTTTAGTACCCACAGAGGCAACCGAGCCGGTCAGATCGCTTTTGCGTTGTGTTCCGTATCCGATGATTACTACATCACTCAGTACTTGTGAGTCGCTTTTCATTTGTACATTCAGTACGTTACTGTTTACGGGGATAGTTATCACTTTAGTTTCATATCCTACGTAAGAAAATTGTAGTTCCTTACTGTCTTTCGGTACATTCAGAGTATAGTTTCCGTCAAAGTCGGTCACTGTACCTGTCGATGTTCCTACGATAAGAATGCTGACTCCGATCATCGGCTCTTTGTTCTCATCGATCACTTGTCCGGTCATTTTCTTGCCTCCCTGTTGGGCAAAGGCAGGAATTGCGCCTCCAAGAAAAGCTGTACATAATATAAGTAGTACAGTCAGATGGCGTAGATTTAAGATATTACAGTTCATAATTATTGTGTAATTGGTAAAAGATTTATTTTATTGAAATATCGGTTAATAGTATCATTCGGTCGGGAGAAGTGGTATACATCTTTATCTATAGCTGCCTTACGATCTGCTCTCAAATAGCCGAGGGCACGGTAAGCATGTGCGAAAGGTGTGGAAGTCGTTTTACCTTGTGTGCTGACGAAGGCAAATAACGGACAAATACAAGTAAGAATAAACTGTCTTTTCATGCTATCAAATTTAGTGGTTTGTTGATAGCGGCAAAGATAGACTGCCTGGCATTTTCATAAAAGCACAGATTGGACATATAAGGATAAAAATAGGACGAAAAGCCCTAAAATGCCTCTACAGCCCGTCATTCAAGTATTGGCGCGGTGTTTTTCCAAACTCTGCCTGAAAGCATTTGGAGAAATAAGAATGATTGGAAAATCCTACCATATACATCACTTCGGCAACGGTGAATTTCTTTTGTTGCAATAACATGGCAGCTTTCTTCATGCGGATGGACTTGATATATTCCACGGGAGACATTCCGGTGAGTTGCTTGATTTTCCGGTAAATCTGTTTGTTACTGATTCCCGACAGTTCGCAAAGTGCGTTGACATTCAGGTCTGCATCGGAGAGGTGATCTTCAATCAGACGGATAATGTTCGACAGAAATTTCTCATCCTGCGATTCTGCTTCGATCGGTTTAAGTATGGGGAGAGATTCCAACTGTTTTTTGGATGCTATGACTGGTATTTCGTCTTCCTCTACAGCAATGACCGGAATGCTCAGCCCGATGGAAGTTCCCTTTCCTTTTTCGGAGGTGACTCCATCGATAGAACCGCCGTGTAATTCCGTGTAGGTCTTTACCAGATAAAGTCCGATACCTGTGCCTTCTTTGCTGCCGCTATGGGGTGACTGGAAGAAACGTTGGAAGATATAAGGAATATCCTGTTGCGGAATGCCTGCTCCCGTATCGGAAACGCAAATCTCCAGCAAACCGGTTTCCTGCCGATAGAAAAGGGATAAGCGGATACTTCCGCCCTCTGAGGTGAACTTGACAGCATTTGATAATAGATTATCTAGTATTACTCCAAGTTTGATGGCATCCATATCGGCGTAAATCTTCGCTTTGTTTGCTTCGAAATGGAACGTGAACCGTTTGTCCTCTTCATAGACTGAAAACAAACTGCGGCTGAATGATACAAGTTCGATGCGTGACAGGATAAGCAATGAATCTTTATTGTCTTCAATCCGGTTGAAGTTGAGTACCTGATGAATCAGCGAGTTGATTTTCATGGCGTTGCGCTGCACTTCTTCCAGTGTCTGTTTTTCGTGTACTTCTTCCGTAGACGGAAGTAACTGGCTGATAGGAGCTATGATCCGGCTGAGAGGTGTCTTCAGCTCATTGGATAAGTTGGTGAAGAATGCCATTTTCTGACGGGACTGTTCCAGTATTTTTTCTTTTTCCCTGCGTTCTGCTTTCAGGCGGTTTTTAACCCGGAAAAAGTTGATTGTCCATGCGATAAGACTGAGCAGCAGTAAGATATAGATGGCTTTTGCCCATATCGTATAGTACCACGGTGGAAGAATCCGGATATTCAGAATATGAGGACGGTTGGATGGTTGCCCGTCTCTCTCCAGCTTGCTGATGATAAGCTGATAATTTCCATAACTCAGATTACTGTATGTAATACGGTTGATATTGGATTTCAGAAAGTTCCATTCTTTGTCCATGCCTTCCAGACGATAGACAAACTTGTTTTTCTCGTCCAGCGAATAAGGAAGGTCGGATAACTCGAATGACAGGTTATTCTGATCATATTTTAATTTAATTGAGTTGGTATATCGGATATTGGGCACGTCATCTCTGGTGCGTGGCGATACCAGTTGATTGTTAATGTATAAGGCAGTCAACAGAATCGGACGTTCCGGTTGGTATGTGGCTTCTAGGTTGGAGTGTGAGATACCGAAGCCGTCGGCTCCTCCCAGATAGACACAATCTTCTTTCGGGTCGAACAGCAGGCTTGTAAAGCGTTTGTTTGTCATATTCTGCTGTCGGGCATCCATTGTTTTCCGGTCGATAATCCAGAGGCCGTTGGTAGTGGATACCCAGATGGAGTTCTTCACGCAAGTCATGGATAAAATCTCGTTGTTGCTGAAACTTCCGAAGGAGATACTCTGCTGGCTCTCGTCTTTGGGGTTGATGCGCATGACACCGCCATGAAATCCTACCCAAAGCAAGCCGTCCTCATCACATAACAGGTAGTTGGGGCTTTTCTCTCCGGTTAATTCGTCTGCAAATAATTTCGTTACTTCCCGTGTGCGGGGATTAATTTTATCTATTCCTTTATTATTGTAGAGCAATACCCATACATTGCCTTCATTATCGGGAATAATCTGGTTGATAAACATACCGGACAGTCCGTTGTGGACGGAGTAATTCTGTTCGGCTATATATTGTCCGGAGGTAGATTGCATCAATTTGCGCTTGTCTACTACAAAGATTCCTCCAAGGCATGTTGAAATCCATAGTTGTCCGGCGGTATCTTCAAATATATAATAGGTCCAGTTGGTATTATACGTTCCTGTATTGTCTACAATGTTGTAGTGTATGAATTGGCGGGTTGCATAATCGTAGCGGTTGATGCTTCCGTCGGTAGCAATCCATAACTGCTGTTCTTTGTCTTCGTAAATATGCCGGATGCGGTTGTGAGATAATGGATAAGTCTTGTCGCCCATTCTGTACCAAATGGCATCGTGTCTTTCTCCGGCAGGATCAGTGAAACGAATTAATCCGTTGGCTCCTCCAAACCAATAGAACCCTTTTGAGTCACGAAACAGGGAGTAGAATTGGTTTCCGTCTCCCGTACCTGTAATCTGTGAGATTGGAATAAACTGCAGCGCACTATTATAGCGTGAGAGGGAGATGCCATAGTCGGTACCCAGCCAGATGTTATGTTCCTGGTCGGCAAAGATATTCCAGATGATATTATTGGTCAACGACTGGATATTGCGGGAGTCGTGAATGATGTGTTGTAGCGGGGTGGTATCGTTATGATAGACGTAAAGTCCGTTGTCTGTACCTGCCAGTAAGTCTCCGTTTCCATCCAGGGCTAATGATTTGATCGAATTATTATGGAAGGCTTCTGTCTGTTTTATCTGTCCGGTTGACGGAAAGTATTGGAAGAGATAGCCTTCCGTACCAATCCAGACACACTGGCGGGTAGTATCTTCCAGCAAAGAATTGACGAACAGGTTACTTTGACTGCTATGGACGGGAAGAGGAATGCCTTCGAATTTCCCGTTGGACGGGATATAGCGGCATAGTCCGTTGTAGGTTCCCACATAAATTTGATTATCCTTGGTGCGGATAATGGAGTATATGGTATTATTGGGAAGTCCGTTGCGTCTGGTATCAAAAGATGTCAGTTTCCGGCTTTGCAGCTGATAAGTGTATAAACCGTTTAAGGCGCCTAGCCATAGGGTATCTCCTTGAAGAGCCATGGTGCGTACATCTGTCGGAAAGTCAGTTTCCGGTTGCTCGTAGCGGTCAGCCCGGTAATTATAAACCAGGATTCCGTTGTCTGTCCCCATATATAAATAGGTGTTGTCTATAATGACACCGCAGTAGATACGGGTATTATTGTTTTCACCGTAAGTAAAATGTTGCTGTGTGGAGTAACCGTCATAGCTGAATAATCCCTTGTTGGAACCTATCCATATCAATCCTTCACTGTCTTGAAGGAAACAGCTGACAACCGATGCCTCAGCACCGAGATAAATATTGTCGAATTGCTGATAATTTACTTTTTTTCCATAAGCGCTGTTGCTTAGGATGCAAGATGCATAAAGGAAAAAAAGAATGGCTATGATTCGTTGATACATGATATCAGGTTTGCAAGGCATTAAATCTTTAAATGTTGTGTTAATATTAGCACTCTTGATTGCAAATGTAGGAAAAATGTCGGTTACACTTGTAAATCTCCCCGTCTTTTTGTTCCTTTGCTCTATATTTATAAAACAGAATAGTTCGGAATGAAAAAGCTAATTTATCTGCTTTTGTTACCATTGGCTCTGGCAGTGGCAGCCTGTGGCGGTAAGAACGGAAGTTCAAATAAAGAATCGGTATTGGCAAGGCAAGACAGTGTAGATGCTCACGGCTTGCAGCGTATGCAAAGTTCAAAAGCTGAAATTGATATTAAGTTTAAGGGAAGAGACTATCATTCGCTGGTTTCGCGTACTCCTGACGAAAGTCTGCCTCACGTCTCCAATGAGATGGGGGATACGTATGTAGACAATAAAATAGTGTTGCGCATCACCCGGGGAAGTGAAAACGTACTCAACAAGACATTTACGAAGAACGACTTTTCATCGGTAGTCGACGCGAAATTCCTTTCAAAATCCATACTTGAAGGAATCGTATATGACAAGATTACACCGGAGGGAATTGTCTACGCCGCCAGTGTGTGCTATCCGCAGACCGATTTGTATGTTCCGCTTTCCATCACTGTAACGGCCGATGGAAAAATGAGCATAAAGAAAGTAGATATGTTGGAAGACGATTATACGGAAGAAACACCTGAATAGGCTTGTGAATGGGGGGATAAGACGTTTCTGACAGAAGAATTGCACAAATGTGAAAGCATTTGAGACAAACGAAAGGCAGCCGTAAGGGTTGCCTTTCGTATTTTTGCACCGTCGATAAACTTAATACCGGATAGAATGAAAAAATACATTTTGGTTATTTATATGATGGCGGCAGGATGCACGATGCTGACTGCTCAGACTAAAAATACGCAAACACTGATGCCACTCACCGAACGGGTAAACGTACAGGCTGACTCTGCACGTATCAACCAGATTATTGACGGTTGCTGGGTAGCTGTCGGGACGAATAAACCTCATGCCATTCAGCGTGATTTTACCAACCTGTTTGATGGCAAGCCCTCCTATCGCTTTGAACTCAAAACTGAAGACAATACACTGGAAGGTTATGCGAAAGGAGAAACGAAAGGACGTGCCGAGTTTTCATATTGCTATGCAACTTCCGACGATTTTAGGGGATTACCTGCCGACGTTTATCAGAAAGCACAGATCACAAAGACAGTTTATCATCACGGGAAGGGAGCTTGTCCGCAAGGAAGTTCCCGCGACTATGAGTTTTCGGTTTATATTCCTTCTTCTTTAGACAGCAATGTCTCCACCATCTTTGCCCAATGGCACGGAATGCCCGACCGGACGCTGGTCCAGACTCCTCAGGGCGAGGTGAAGAAACTGACTGTTGACGAATTTGTAGAACTGGAAAAAACGACCTTCTTCAAAAAGAATGTCGGACACGAAAAAGTGGCCAGACTGGATAAACAAGGCAATCCGGTGAAAGATAAAAATGGGAAACCTGTATATAAGGCAGGAAAACCCAACGGATGGTTGGTTGAACAGGGAGGATACCCGCCATTGGCATTCGGATTTTCCGGAGGACTGTTTTATATCAAAGCAAACTCCGACCGTAAATGGCTGACAGACAAAGATGACCGTTGCAATGCAAACCCGGGAAAGACGCCCGTTATGAAACCGCTGACTTCTGAATACAAGGCATCCACCATTGCCTACAAATTACCTTTTGCCAATTTCCCGAAAGACTGCTGGATTACTTTCCGTGTCCATATCGACTGGACGGTCTATGGCAAGGAAGCGGAAACGATTGTGAAACCGGGGATGCTGGATGTACGGATGGATTATCAGGAGCAAGGTAAGAAAGTGAGCAAACACATTGTCGATAATGAGAAGATTCTGATTGGACGTAACGACGAAGACGGGTATTACTTTAAGTTCGGAATTTACCGCGTAGGTGATAGTACCGTTCCCGTTTGCTACAATCTCGCAGGATATTCGGAAAGATAAATAGGTAAATAGTTAAGGTTAAAAGTTAAGGTGAAGAGAGAGCGATCCGGATGTTCCTGAGTGGGCATCCGGATCTTTTTTATGGGGTAAATTCAAGACTGAAAGTTAAAGAACACAAAAAAGAATGTGATCTCTGGTTATTCCCAAATCTTTCCTAAATCTGTATCGTTATTTGCAGTATAAAACTTATCAGATATAGTATTAACTAAAAAGAATAACGATTATGAAGAAAATTTTATCTTTGCTTGTGATGGCTATTGTAGCTATACAGTTCTCATTTGCCGGCGATGTGATTACAAAGGATATGAATCAGCTACCGCTTCCGGCACGCAACTTTATCAACCGTCATTTTACCAAACCTCAGGTAGCTCATATCAAGATTGATAAAGATCTGTTGGAGTCTGCCAAGTATGAAGTGTTATTGACGGACGGTACGGAAATAGATTTTGATAGTAAAGGTAACTGGGAGGAAGTAAGTGCTAGTAAAGGGCATGCAGTTCCGGCAAGTGTTGTTCCTTCGTTTGCTGTCAGTTATCTGAAAGAGCATAACTTCACAGAGCCTGTGACAAAAGTGGAGCGTGACCGGAAAGGATATGAAGTGGAATTAAGTACCGGCGTTTCTTTCAAGTTCGACAAGAAAGGAAAATTCCTGAAAGCGGATGATTGATGATTAAATGAAAATATGATATAACCTAAATCCTAAGAATTAATTATGTTGAAGTTTAAGTTTGGCGCATGGGCAGTCGTTTTAATGCTGACTGCCTTTTCTTTCAGCGCATGTGATGATAATGATGATGAAACGTATAATCCGCCTGCCAATATCACAGAGGCATTGAAGCAACTATATCCGAATGCCCAGAATGTGGAGTGGGAGATGAAAGGAGATTATTATGTAGCTGACTGCTGGGTGACTGGTGACGAACTGGATGTCTGGTTCGACGCGAATGCCAACTGGGTGATGACGGAAAACGAACTGGATAGTATCGATCAGTTAGTACCTGCCGTTTATACCGGTTTCCGTAATTCCAACTACAGTTCATGGGTAGTGACCGATGTGTTTGTATTGACGTATCCGCAGCATCCTACTGAGTCCGTGATTCAGGTGAAACAGGGAAATCTGAGATTTGCACTGTACTTTTCGCAGGAAGGAGGCTTGTTGCATGAAAGGGATATCACCAATGGCGATGATACGAATTGGCCGGTTATGGAGTAGAATTAGTTATGTACAGAGGAATGTGGACAGACACTCCTCTGTAGTCATTATATTACATTTGTTGATAATCTTTGGCCAGTCCTCCTTCGCTGGTTTCCTTATACAGTGAGGGCAGGTCATGTCCGGTTTGTTTCATTACCTGTACCACTTTGTCGAAAGAAACACGGTGCATACCGTCTGTAAAAGCTGAATAAAGATTGGCATCCAGTGCACGGGCAGCAGCATAAGCATTCCGCTCGATACAAGGGATTTGAACGAGACCGCATACGGGGTCGCAAGTCATCCCCAGGTGGTGTTCCAGCCCCATTTCCGCAGCATATTCAATCTGTGCCGGACTTCCTCCGAATAATTGATTGGCTGCTGCTGATGCCATCGCGCAGGCAACGCCGACTTCTCCCTGACATCCTACTTCCGCACCGGAGATGGACGCATTGAACTTGACAATGTTTCCAATTAGCCCAGCTGTAGCCAAGGCGCGAAGAATCCGCATGTCACTGAAGTCACGGCTTTTTTGTAAATGATAAAGTACTGCCGGCATCACTCCGCAGGAACCACAGGTAGGGGCAGTCACGATCTTTCCACCGGAAGCGTTTTCTTCGCTGACTGCCAGTGCGTAAGAGAAAACGAGTCCTCTGGATTGCAGAGATTGTTTGTATCCGGTAGCACGTATATAATAGGTGGAAGCTTTTCTACGTAAGTTCAGCGGTCCGGGCAATACACCTTCCGCTTCCAGACCTCGGTGGATAGCGTCTTTCATTGTGTCCCATACTTCTGCCAGATAGTCCCATATATCCTCGTTCTCACATTCCTTGACATACTCCCAATAACTTTTTCCGGTACGTTCACACCATTGCAGGATTTCGGTCATGTTGTTCATGCCGTATACTTCCGGGCTTTCGATTGTCGGGTTGTCATTATTCTCTGCCAAAGCTCCGCCGCCGATACTGTAAACCGTCCAGTTTTCCAATATCTTGTTGTCTGCATCCAGAGCAGCAAACGTCATTCCGTTCGGATGGAAGGGGAGGAAAACTTTGGGTTGCCATACGATTTCTACCGGAGCGGCAGGTTGTAAAGTATCTATGATAGCCACATCCGTCATGTGCCCTTTGCCTGTAGCTGCCAAACTTCCATAAAGGGTTACTTTGAAAGATGCGGCATCCGGGTGACGTTCAACAAACATTTCTGCAGCTTTACGAGGGCCCATTGTATGACTGCTGGAAGGACCTGTGCCGATTCTGTATAATTCTTTTATTGATTTCATGGATGGGTGCGCTTTAGTTAATACCATTTCTTTTTTCTGAAGTACAAATATACAATAATACCGATAACCGCCATTATAATCCAGGCAAATAAATATCCGTACCGCCAGTCCAGTTCGGGCATCCATTTGTAATTCATTCCCCACACACCGACAAGAAACGTTAGCGGGATGAAAATGGTGGATACGATGGTCAGCCGCTTCATGATATCGTTCATTCGTAAATCATTGTTCGAGATATACAGGTCGACTAGTGAAGACAGTGTTTCACGGCAGATTTCAATCGTTTGTAATACAAATTGTAAATGGTCGTTCACATCATTGTAGAAGGCACGGTTTACTTTATGTATAAGGAGATTTTCTGCCCGCAACAATTTTACATATTGCTCTTTAAGCGGGAGGATGGCCTTTTTCATCAGCATATATTGGCGGCGCAGCCCCTGAATCTGAATGCCGATGTCATTCTCATTGGTAATCATCAGCAGTTCTTCTTCCAGGTCTTCAAGTGCATCGTCGATGGAAGATATCGTTGAAATGTAGTTCGCCATGATGCTGTTCAGCAATACACTGAGCAGATAATCCGTCAGACGGCTACGGATTTTCAGTATATCGTTTCTCAATGCGGCGTTGATTTCATCAAAGAAATCTGTTTCTTTTTCAAGAAAGGTAAGTACATAGTTATTTCCCAGAATGATGCAGACTTGTTGTTGGAGCAATCCGTCGAGGTCATCATCCTCTTTATGCTCATTGGGATAGAATATTTTCAGGATCAGGACAATATATTTGTCATGCTCTTCTATTTTCGTCGGGTGGTCGGCATTTAATATGTCTTGTAAAACGAGGAAGTCTATTTCAAAATGACTGCAAATCTCACGGATGGTTTCCGTATCTTTCAGCCCGTGTACCTGCAGCCAGTTGATTCGTTCGTTATCCAATGTTTCTTTGACGCTTTGGAAGGTGTCACCGGAACTTTCCTGCATCTCGGTTGCATTGTATGTGCAGAGATGTAAATGGGTGGGGGTAAGGCTGTCCCCTGTGTAAATAAGCTTTTCGCTTAACAGATTATTCTTCATGCTTTATTCTCGTTTTAGAAAACCACTGTAACACAAAGGTAGTGGTTTTCTAAATGAGAACAAGTTCTTCGATCGTTTTGTTTTCAGATTAGTCAAAATCGACTACCGTAATTCCGGCACCTCCGAACTGGACATGCTCGTCTGCATAATGACTGACGCCCGGTACGGTGGACAGGTATTGGCGGATGAGTGTACGGAGTATTCCGGTTCCTGTTCCGTGAAGAATACGTACACGGTCCATACCGACAAGGATGGCATCGTCTACGAAATAAGTGATAGCCTGCAGAGCCTCGTCACCACGCATCCCCCGTACATCAATATCTTGCTTGAAATTAAGCTTCTTCTCGTACATCTGGTCATGTGTCTGACTGCTGACAAACGTACTTTTGGCTATTCCTTCCGTCTTGGGGGCGGCGTTGCTTCGCTCCAGACGATCCAGTTTCACCGTGGTTTTAATGCTTCCGAAAGCGACGGTTGCATTTTTACCATTGATTTCCATGACCTGTCCGACGCTTGTCTGTCCCTTGATCTTTACGTTCTCACCAACGGTGATAGGTATTACTTTAGGGGTAGCGGCTGTCTGTGATGCGGCGGTTTTCGGTTCGTTTTTCTTGTTTTTCTTCCGTTCCTGCTTCTCTTTCAGCTTCTCCATTTTGCGGGCAATCTTTTCTTCCTGTTCTTTGGAAGTCATTGTTTCCAGGGAAGTACGGAAATCGTTCAGCTCCTGACGTACCAAGCGGGTTTTTTCTTTTTCGGCCTGAGCTTCTTTAATCGTACGGATGGTATTTTCGATGCGGGCGTTTGATTCCTGCAACATTCGTTCAGCTTCTTCTTTAGCTTGTCTGATAATCTCCTTCCGTGATTTTTGCAACTCTTCCATTTCCGTTTGATAACGGGCGATGGTGTCTTCCATGTGTTTTTCCCGTTGGCGGATCGTTTGTCGTTTCCCTTCCCAGTAGCGCTTGTCGCGTACAATGTCCTGAAGATATTTATCGGCATTGATGTATTCGCTTCCTACAATTTCCGAAGCATCTGCAATCACATCTTCCGGCAATCCGATTTTCCGGGCAATCTCTACGGCAAATGAACTGCCCGGATTTCCGATCTGTAGTTGAAAGAGTGCTTGCATCAAGTGGCGGTCGTAGAGCATGGCACCGTTGACTACTCCTTCATGATCTTCGGCAAAATGCTTCAGATTTTGATAGTGAGTCGTTATTACTCCGAACGTTCCTTTCTGATTGAAACGTTTCAGCACAGCTTCGGCGATGGCTCCTCCGATCTGTGGTTCCGTACCTCCTCCGAACTCGTCGATCAGGATGAGGCTGCGTTCATTGCAGCTTTTCATCATGATTTTCATATTGGTCAGGTGCGAAGAATAAGTACTCAGGTCATCTTCGATGGACTGTTCGTCACCGATATCGATGAAGATACTGCTGAACATACCTGCATGACTGCGTTCGTGCAAAGGAATCAGCATACCGCATTGCAACATATATTGTAGCAAACCGACTGTTTTCAGACAGACAGACTTTCCTCCGGCATTGGGACCGGAAATGATAAGGATACGCTGCTTTTGGTTTAGTTCTATATCCAGTGGAACAACCTTTTTCCCATGTTTGGCTAATGAGAGTTGCAGTAAGGGATGCACTGCCATTGTCCAATCCAATAGTTGTTCCTTTTCTACTGTCGGTTTCAGGCTGTTGGTCTGTATGGCAAAATAACTTTTCGCACGGATAAAGTCGATCTCTGCCAGAAATTCATACGATTGAAGGATGTCTGGAATAGATGGACGCAGGATATTGGAAAACTCTGTAAGGATACGAATGATTTCCCGTCGTTCATCCCCTTCAAGTTCGCGAATACGGTTGTTGGCTTCTACGACCTCTGCCGGTTCGATGAATACGGTCTTTCCACTTGCCGATTCATCGTGCACGATACCTTTGATCTTTCGTTTTAATCCCGGTGCGACAGGAATAACGAGACGGCCATCACGCATAGTCGGAGCTACGTCTTTGTCTACATAGCCTTCAGATTGTGCATTGCGCAGGATACTGTTTAGTGAACGTGAGATACTTCCCATTGTGCTGGACAGCTCCCGACGGATACGGGCCAATTCGCTGGATGCATTGTCTTTTATTTTTCCATATTTATTAAGGATACCGTCTATTTTACCAATCAGTTGAGGGAATACGGCTATATCTCCCGCCAACCGTTTCAGGCTGGGGTAGGGTACATCGTTTTCCTCCTCTTCTTCATTCCGGTGTAGAAAACGTACGATATCACGAATAGTCTCTAATGAACGGCGTAGGTCAAATAGTTCTTGTTCGTCCAAATACATGCCTTCTATCCGTACCCGTTTCAGTGATGGGCGGACATCGAAGAAGAATTGATCGGGAAATCCGTCTTCTTCCTGAATGATACGCACAAATTCAGTTACCTGGTTCAGTTTCTCTTCCACTTCTTCAAATTGCTCGGAAAAGCTCATGTCTGAAACCCGCTCCTCGCCTAAAGTGCTGAGACACTTGTCTTTCAGTAACTGCCTTATTTGGTCGAATCCTATCTTTTGCTCAAAATTTTGAGGATATATCATGTCTTTATACTTATTATAGTCTGCAAAAATACGATTATTTCGCGAAAAAAATGTCAGATTGTTTGCAGATTTAAAAATGATTCGTACCTTTGCACCGCTTTCAACGGAAAGCACTTCTGATAAAGGAGTTTTGGAGAGGTGGCAGAGTGGTCGATTGCGGCGGTCTTGAAAACCGTTGTACTGCGAGGTACCCGGGGTTCGAATCCCTGTCTCTCCGCTGAACACTAAAGACAAATGGTGGAAAATCTAAGACAAGTCCCGTAAAATCAAGGTTTTATGGGACTTTTTTATTTTGTCCGCAGGCAAGCAAAGGACAAAAATGCCCCGTTTGGACAAAGTAGTGTTACTAAATCGTTACTGAAAATTGAGCGAAATAAAATAGTAACGATTTTGATGTTAAGTTGCTGATTTATAAACGGCAAAACGATTTGTTAGAGTTTCCCAAATCATTTTGTGACGTTTTTATTCTTGTTAACATAAAACGATATGTGTGTTTTTGAATTAAAACATTCTTCTTAATCATGGATACTATCTTTGCCGTTCATCCCGGAAGAATTTGCACACGAAGTTGTACAAGCCGTTCAGCAGCACGTTCCGGGAGTTAAGCAAATACAGGACATCACTCAGCAGGAGCAGTTCTTCCAACTGATAGTTGCGGATGTAAGCGAAAGTCAGGTAGTCCAGCAGGAACGCTACCACATGGCTGTCCTGCGAGAGGGCTATAAGCATTATATAGGCTTGGTAATCCCGCTGTTTCAGCGTGGGCAACTCTCCATACGCTTCGATTGTCGAAGTAACGAAGCGCAGCAGGTCGGTGTCTTTCGCCCGTTCTTCCAGAACTTCGTATGTAGCTAACGAACGGCTGTTTTCTATCAGATACTTGATTTCTGCCACCAGCTTCCTCATGCGTGGCTGAATGTCCGGACGGTTCTCCGTTTGGGACAATAACAGGTCGGATATTTCCATATTCTGTGCATCGTTAATCGGTTAAAAAGAAATAGAGCAATGTGATGCCGACTATGATTTCCAATACACATAGACCGATTGACAAGAACACCCAACCGGAATACCGTCAATCACCCTCATATACTGTTATAATCGTTTTTTCTTATCTTTCTTATTGCTTACCAACACACATTATCCCAATCCCGCCAAGAATGATGATGACAGATGTGATTATCACCCCAACCCTCAACCCTTTGTCGCCAAACAGGTCGTACAAAAAAAGGAGGAAATTAAATCCCTTGTTGCGCTCTCCCGTCATATCGAATACCCATTTCCATCGGCGGATTGCACCGATAAGAAGTAAAACTCCCAGAGCGATAATTATCAAGCCACCACTTGTGGGAGTGATGTTACTGAAAAAATCCGGTTCTTTATTCATATTCATTCTTTTCAATCTCATAATTAAACATGGTTGACAAACAAGAGTACGCCTGCCGCCACGATACAGCACAATGAAAACAGGATAGCCAACAGGTTCTTTCCGTCCGTACACGTTCTCCTGTATTCGTTTTCCCACTTTGCATCCCGTTTGCTACCGGGGTAGAAGATGGAGAGATGAATGACGGGCACTCCGAATATCAATACCCAAAAGATGTATTGATTGTACACGGTCGTCATGCCGAAATACCGCTCCGCCACCATCACGGGCAATGCATAAAGGGCATACAGGGGACTGAACGATAGGAGCATATAAAACGCCAGCCCACGCCCCATACCTCTTCTCATCCATCCTATCAGAATACGGAAAAAATAGACATTTACATAATACCAATAGATATACCAGTTCATATTCGTTGTTTTATCAATGCCTGTTGATTTCATTTTGCCCGTCATGCGCCTACGCCCAATGTCAAGTCCTGAACGGTGTTTCTGTTCCAGATGAAATAGAAATGATCCTTCAAATCATCCGTCCTTACAAAGCCTATTTCCCAGCCGCCACCGTCCTCTAAGGAAGGGGTTATTCCTTCGGGATAGAACGTATCGTGCCAAGAAGCATATATTTCTTCTTTGTGTGCCAACCTGCTTTCACGGGGCAACATATTATCCAAGCGTGTGATTATTGACTCCCAGTCTTGCAGTAACTTCCGCAAGTCCGCCAGTTGCTGTGGTGACGGGGCGGAAGCATCCCCCTCTACCAAGACAAAGGTATCCTTTGAATAAGGGGGCAGGCGTACCGCAGTTCCCCAACTATACTCTTTATCAAGCCACCAGTCGCAAACCTTACTGGTAAAAATGCCTAAGTCTTTCACTTCGTACATTTTCTTGCTTCCAAATAATTCATTAAATATTGTTTTGAATATTCCCATTGTTTTCTTCTTTTTACTGTAATAAAATGTTGCTAATGTTTGGCGGCTAACCGATTTTCGGAGGTTTGCTGATTGTTATCAACTAAATTCTATAATGATTATAACTTTATTGTATGCCCTTTCAAAGTAATCCCGTCAGTGAAAACTTGTTTTAAGGATAGCTTAATACTACTTTCCACATAATCTGTCATATCTTTAAATTGAGCATAATCAACGGGGATTATTGTTACGCCCTTGTCTGATTTTCTTTTAGCATATTCATTGAAACGGTGTTTTTTATTAATACCCCAACTTATTTCGTCTTTTATTGGTAAAGATATATTAATGCCTATGATCTTTTCCTTATCTGTCAAATAAGTGATACCTCGTTTTCCAATACAAATTTCCTTTTCTCCAATTGCTCCGCCAAGAGAAATTTCAATAGATAAAGTCCAATTAGTTATTGAATCATCCACTTTAATTTGTCCTGTCAAATTTTGAAAATAAGTTTCAATGGCATTATAATCAAAGCAACTCATTTCTGGATAACCACTTGAATAATCAAAATTCATAGATTTTTGATATTGATTCTGACAATAAAGTCCCGATGTAACCTTTATTTTAAATTTCATATTTTACTATTTGCACTGTTGATAATGGATCGGTGAGAGACTGCGTTTAGCTGTTTACTCGACCTTGTTAATAGAATTTGTCATTTTCCCCAGTACTTCAAATATTCTTCTTTTATATTCAACTGCTCTATGAAACGTTCTTTCCCGTTATCATATGTGGTTGTTAATGTTGGCTGATTATCAATCATATATCTTTGCTCTTCAAATGGTGCTGGATATGGAAAGCTATTTATATATTCATAGTCTAACCCCGTTTTCAATTTATCTAAGTCCTCTTTTTTGACTTTCTTGTATAAAACGATAAGTTGTGCGCAGAACATATCATAAACAAGGCTTGCATATAAAGACGAGCTGATATTTTCATCGACACATTCACCCGTTAATCCAATTACAAGACATTTTGTAATCTTAACCTTTCTAAAATTGGGCGAAGGTCTAAAAAAACATTTCTCTCGATTGTATGGAGACTTAAACATGAACTTATGAATATCTGGATTATATTTTGCGAATGTAAGAAGGATGTGATAATTAAACTTATCCTCTGACATCAATTTAAGTTTGAAGAGGTAATTTTCGTAAATGTATTTCCATACATATTCACTTATCTTATATGATACACGAGGACGATGTATTAGAGCTTGATAATTTGTTTCACCGCTTTCTAATCTTGCTATTTCCATATGTTGTTTCTTTACTATTAATGGGTTGTAAATAGCAACTGTTAGGGTTGCTTATTTACTTGTTATCCGCACATTAATTCTCTTCATCATTGCCATAGGCTAATTCTATATCAATAAACTGAATTACCAACTGACATATTTCGCCGCCTTCGTCTATGCCCCAATAAACCGGATACGTACCATCTCCGAACCCTGATTGAAAAATGGGAATATGATACTCCGTCCCCGGCACTTGCCAATTTAACCAGTCTCCGCCTGCACGTTGATATTCTGGATGGAGATAATAGTTTTCTTTGAATAATGCAGCAAAATATCCATCATAAGGATTATCATCGGGATTATCTTTGCGCCATTGTTCATCCCAGTCGCAATAAATACGGTGGATAATTTCATCACATACACATCCTAAACCAGCATCTACACAAAATCCAAAGTAATCACCCTCTTCCAATGTTTCAAGGTTTTCATTCCCAACTAATGCTTCATAGAATCGAACAGCCCGCTTTTCATTGAAGCGCAAACGTACTGCGGCATAACGGTCGCAATCCTCGTCGTCAGATTTGATTACACAAATTTCCGTTTCATATTTACCCGCAGGAGCGTTCTGAAAATATGGACGTTCGTTTCTGTTTGGGAGATATACCAATGGATCTCGTACCAAAAGATTTCCACTCGGCAAATCGCAAGAACCGATATTAATCGTCGTTAACGATTTTCCTGCAATTTCTTCTTGCTCAAAATAAGTATTGAGGTCAACAGGGCAGACGGTTTTTTCTTTTACCGATTCCCATTTTTTCATCCAGTTGTTTTCTAATTCTTTCATATTCCTTTTTGATTTTTAGTTGCGGATAATGTTGGGCAACGTGCTGTTTTAGGCAATACGCTGTTTGTTACCGACTTTTATAAACACTCTTCCACATTTGCTAAAACTTCACAATCACAAAAAACACCATGTTCACGCAGACAATTAACAATATCATTGAAGTTTATATTATTTTCTTGGCAGAACAACTTTGTTAAAGTATAGTCATGCTTGCATCCTGCTTTTAGATTATTATCCAAATAATCTAAAAGTTTTTTCATCAGACCTATATCTACTGCTTGGCTACCTTCACAATGAATGTCTTTAACTATCTTATCAAAAGTTGCATTATAACCCAGACCAGCAGGAGTTGGAAAAATGAAAGCATTTTCTACATTTTCTGTGCTCAATCTGGGTATGGCAGTTTCAATAAAAAAAGTTAGCTCCCATTTGTGAGAAACATATTTTTTCATGTCACTATTCGCTTCTATGAATAAAGCCCCCGAATATTCATCTGGAAATAGATATAGATATTTCCGAGCATCTTTTGCTATATTCAATGCTATTTCTCTTTTACTTTTATTATAGAGAACATATAATGAATCTGTATGCCTCACATTATTTATAAAGGACATATATCTGTCATCCGGTGTTTTCTTGCAAAGTTGTTCTATTTCATTCTTATTCATTTTCATCTTTATATTAGTCGGTAATGTCCGGCAGCGTTCCGCCTTGTTCAGTCGGGTTGCTGTTTGTTATCAATATTTCTTTAATTCACATTGTTCCCTATTTCAATTATTGGTAATAGGGAATTGTCTATTTCATAAACAAATTTCTTTTTCCCCAAATATGCCTTACTATAAAACACTTTGTGGTTTCCTCTCAATATTACACTGTCATATCCTGAGTCTTTTTTTAGCTTCAAATTTATCTCATTGGATATTTTATTGATAAGACAATCCGGCGTTTTTGAAATAACCCTTAATTGTAACATTTCTAATTCTGTTGCATTTTCTCTACCGCCTTTGCCTTCTATCACAAACTTGCATTGTGCATCATCATAGAAATTAAACCTATTCTCGTGTTCTAACGATAGTGTTGTAATAAAGAAATTCAAATTTTTATCTCGATTACTTTTCACAAGACGAGTTGTATTGTCAGTTATAACAAGTTTATTTATGAAGCCATCGTTAGTCTTATCTTCTACAAAAACAGATGCTCCATATTTAGTCAAAATTTCATCTATCAAAATGATGAAATCTGATAATGATGTTATAATTCTTGTATATATTGGCATATTTGGTATTTTAATATTGATAATGGGTTACAGCTAATCACCGTTTGGGTAATTAAGGTATGTGTTAGTCATATTTTATTCTTTATTTTCAAATTCATAACAATCTTCTAAATGATAACGAGCCAAGAATGTTGTTTCCCAAGCATCATAATCTTTTGGAATTGCCACATATTCAGGATGTGTATGCCAATAATTATTTCCATATAGAATAATCATAGCCCAATGAAAACTTCTTTCGTGAGAGAAAAATGTGATGCCTGAGAAACAGTTCGCTTCTCGAAATAATGAGAACGAAGCACTCTTGACAAGTTGCTCAGCTTGTTCCATGTGTATGTTTCCATATTTTGCCATACATTCTTTTAGTAATTCACAAAAAACAGCAAAATGGAAAATAACCTTTTCTTTCTCGTCCTCAGCTATGATAATATCTCTATTCATTATTTTATTTCATTATGACTAATGGTTTGACAAGGGGCTGCGTTTAGCAGCTATCTTGGCTCGTTATCAGTAGATTTAACTATCCCAACTACCATTTCTTATTTTCTCTATTTCTTCTTCTGTAAAGAAACACATTAAATATCCACCCAAACTATATTTCGGCAAATCGTATTGTACTTCTGTGTCATTCATCCATATTTCAATGTCGCATAAATCTTTTCCATATAAATGTTCTCTTATATATTCGGAAGTGAACGATTTAGGTAATTGCATGAACAAAAAGCCATGTTCCAATTTCATAGCTTGAAGTAGTTCTTCATCTATAACACAGCGGATATACTCTTTCCCGTTTTCCGTCTTTTATGGATAAATAGAGAAAATCATTTTCTTTATTCGCTTCTCCATAAGCATCTGTACCCATTAGATACGAAAATCGTTCATATTCCGACTCACAAACAAGACCGTTAAAGGTTGATTTAAACTCTTGCCCACCTTTGTTGTTGTCAGGTACTGCAACTGCGACATTATTATTGCCGAGATTTATTACAAAAATTTCATCCATATTATTTTATCTTTTAATAGTTATACTTTACTGATAATGGCTAAGCGAGGAACACTGTTCAAGTGTTATCACGCTTTGTTAGCACCGTTTTCTCTATTCATATCAAATTACTCCGGATATATTTTTTGAGTTGTACCGTCACTCAATATTTCAAGGATTGAAATATCATCATACATTATTATGTAGTGACGCTCAAAATATGCATCTACCCAAACTTTTTGTGTTATACCGCAAATCCTATCATCTTGGTATGAATAGTAAAGTTCTTCATATTCGCTTCTATTACCAAAACTATAAGCACTCTTGATTTTGTTATCTTCTATTTGAGCGATAGTAACTCTCTCTAATCTTGCATTTGTTTCGTTTTCAAATACACTACCAAAAGAGTATTGAATAGTTGAATCAGAAGAATAAAAATAGAATTTGTTAGAAACTATCCATTGACTATTCAAATCATTAAACGAATCATATTCGACACCATTAATAATTTGATTGTCGGTATTTAATAAATAACATTGTCTATTTGCTCCCGGTTTAGATGCTTTTTTTAGAAATCTCCCCGGTTTATTTCCAAGCAACTCACTATGAAATGGTAGAATTGAATAAGGTGGAATCACACCTTGTCCCCATTTTGAAGCTACCCCTATTTTATTCGCTTCTTCTTTAAAGAATGCGAACTCTCTTTTATTACGCTCAAATAGTATTTCTAATTCTTTTTTCATATTCTTTTTGTAGTTGGTGCTAATGTTTGGCGGCTAACCGACCTTTGGGGAAGTTGAGCTGTTTGTTACCGATTTTATTCATTAAATAGAAGTTGAAATGATACGTTTCCTAATTTGTTATAGATTACGCATCTATCATCTTTGAGTTCTAATTTATTAAAATAGTCAGTTCTATCTAAAAAATTTGGAAGATTGGTCATCCACACTTCTCTTATATTGAAAGGTGACTCTGTTTCAATGACAATACATTTCCAAGCCTCTCCAACTTTACTATTTAGAATCCGATGTACTTCTATTTTTTTATCTTTTCCTTTCTTTTGTAACCTTTTAATAGGTATATCCAAATTAAATTCCGTTGCTACAACTTTTTCAGCAGTTGAAAGGATTACTTGAATATCTTCTTCTCTATTATTTCTTCTTTTGTATATACGAATAAGGTTCTTTGTTATTTCATTAACCAACATCGTATCACGTTTTATCGTATCTGATTTATAAAATTCCACGAAATCAAAGTCTTCTATGAAAACATTTGTACACCCCAACATTGCATCAAAAGAAACGTCGTTAGGTGTGGAAGCCCCAAATTCTAATGTAATCTTAGAACTTTCATTTATATTTATCTTAGGTAGCAGATAAATATAAATTTCAGCAACATGATGCGCCATCCATCTAAATGGTCCAGAATTTGTGTTATTCTTCCTTGCCATTTCACTTTCTTGCAATATCAGTTTATTGAGTTTCATTATCTTTATTCTTATCGGTAATGGGTTACAGCTTGCAGTCGTTAGGCGGCACAGGTGCTTGTTATCGCTATATTTGGCTAATGCAATTGGTTAATATACCGCTAATCTCCTTACAGTCGCCAACTAATTCTTCCAATTCGCTTTCATCCATAAAATCTGCCAATTCATATTCTTGTGGGGCATTTATAAATTTGTTCAGACCACTTAGAAGTAGCATTGCATCATCTTTTGATGTAGAAATAGAAAAGAAATTAGAATATTTGCTATTAGGGTCTAATTCTTTTATATCAACCTTTCCATTTTTTATACTTTCCAGTAAAATGGCAGACAAGTCTATTATTACATCAATAGCCATATCGAAATGCGGTTCATAAGACTCATTTATGCTAAAATAAATATCTCCTTCATTCACCGAGTTTTCTTTTAATAAGGTATTCAAATGAATATCGGATAATATTTTGCTTAACTCTAAGTTGCTTTGTTTCTGACTTCCGAAATAGTCCAGCAATAGAAAGGTGTCATCGCATCCACCGACATAATTGCCCCACCATTTTTTTATGTAAAGTTCCATATTCAATATTTTTTAGTTTGTAATTTATTTAGCGATAACGAGTTACTAACAGCGAAACATAACAGTCCGCTGTTAGCAACTCCAAATTTTATAATGTTTCTTCCGTCAAAATATCATCCAACGGACTTTTAATTTTACTTTTATAAGTGTCTGCTATATGAACATATACCTCTGTGGTTTTAATATTGTTATGTCCCAATAGCTCTTGAACGATTTTTAAATCCGTTCCTTGCTCTATCAGGTGGGTAGCGAACGAATGTCGAAACAGGTGCGGGTACACCCGTTTTGTTATTCCGGCTTCGAGAGCAATTTCTTTCAACTTTTTCGACACGATACTTTCTGAAAACTGCACTCCCGTTTCCCGTTCAAACAGCCATGTTTCCGGATTGTACCTTTCCCTATATTCGGATAGCTTGCCGACAAGCGGCTTCGACAACAGCGTATATCTGTCTTTCTTACCTTTCCCTTGTCGCACGTGAATCAAAGAGCGTGACACATCTATATCATCCGGTTTCAGACTTAACAATTCATTTATCCGAAGCCCGGCTGAATACAGTATTGAGTACATACAATAAAAGCGTATATCAACCGAAGCGACTGCAAGAAATGATTTTATCTCTTCTTTACTCAGCACGTCCGGCAACGTTTTCTCCCTTTTTGCCCTGTGCACCTTATAGCAACGGCGTTCTTGCCCCAATACCTTTTCATAGTAGAACTTTATGGCATTGATGCGTTGGTTCTGCTGGCAGGAAGAAATATGTTTCTTTTCGATAAGGTAGAGCAGATAGGCATTTATATCTTCAGCAGAAATCATTTTCAGATTACGACCAGCAAAATGAAGTTGGAAATCCCCGAAGTAAGTTGTATATACCCGTATCGTGTGGTCGCTGTATCGCATCTGTTTCAGTTTCTCCAAGAATCCGGCAGGAAGTTCGGGGCGCACTACCTGTTTCTTTTTGGGGGCTTCTATGATTTGCGAATAATCAATGAAAGCCTGTTCTACATATCGCTCGAAAAAATCCGAAAGAACGAAGCAATCGACTGGCAGGTATGCCCTGTTGTTGTCGAACAGCACGCCTTGTTCTTTCGACAACAACAATCTTATGTCATCACCGCCGAATTTCACTTCTACATACTTCTTTCGCCCCCGTGTCGAAAAAGCAAGCGTTATTTTTTCTCTTTCTTGATATACTTTCATGTAATTGCATCACTATAATTATATAAATAAGATTATATACATCTGTATAACAGTATATTATATATTACAAATATGAAATAAGATATATATATCGCTATAAAAATATGGTTTTATCGCTATGTGAGCAACTAAATACAATCTTTTTTCACCTTTTCCCCTCAAATCTGTTTTATAGCAGAAACCAAGTGGCTTATACTTATTTTTTCTACTTTTGCGTGCAATAGTAGAAATCAACATGGAAGAACCAAAGAAAAAACGCAACCGCCGCACCCGTGCCGAACTCGAAGCGGGTGTATTTGATGCCGTCCGCCAGTTGGCAAGTGAAAAAGGTCTGGCTCAAATCACCTTTACGGATATTATGCAAAGGGCAGGCATCCAAATGTCCGTCCTGCTCAAAAATTACAAGAGCATAGATCGGGTACTGGATAAGTACGCCTACTTTTCCGACTACTGGCTGCACGACCTGTTCGACGAAGAACACCCCACTGACAAAGCCGGTGAGGACATACTGAAAAGAAACTTGAAATCATTGGCAGTCTATCTCTATGACAACATAGATATGCAGCACCTGTTAGTGTGGGAGCTCGAAGCCGACAATCCCACCACCCGCCGCATTGCCCGAAGTCGTGAGAAACATTACCGCACAGCGATAGATGAACTGAAACATTTGTTCGAGGGTACAGGCATCCCTGCTGACATCATAGCCGGACTGCTCACCGCCGGAACATACTACCTGATACTGCACCGTCGCCGTTCTACCTTTTGGGGAGTGGACTATCAGCGCATGGAGAACCGGGAACGGCTATACGCTGCGCTCGACTATCTTTGCGAATTGGTGTTCTCCGCACTCAAAGAGCATAACAAGACTGTTGAGATAGCCCGCAAGTTCAAACAGAAAGGGATAGACACCGCCACCATTGCCGAGTGTACCGATCTTCCTGTCGGTGTCATTAAGCGGCTATAAACCCATACAATTCCCAGCACCCTCATGAATCCCCATAATCAAAAGTGCATCAAATATTAGCTGTGCAAAGGGCAGGTGCAAGGTGCGCGTATATATATAGATACACACACCTTGCATCTGCAAAATACATACTGAAAATCAATAACTTACAAATTTACTAAAAAGCATAGTGCAATCCCATTTTTTGCACCCCGCATTTCCACGCCCTCTGCTCTCCCGTCAAAACTCCCCCAATAAAAAATTCCCCTTATTTATTTCCTGTTTTCAGTCCAAATTCGTACATTTGTACCAAGTTATCAGCGCAGAGCGAAGAAACGCAAAGAACCCCGCACCGTTACTAATTCGTTACCTGTCCCTAACTTTCTACTCTTTACGTCTTGACAATTAGTTAATTAAACTTTTCCCGCAGTTTTTGAAAACAATTCCTCATCAAAATACGACAATTTGAGTCTCTATATTAGTACTCAAAATAGAATAAAAGTCATTCCTATTTACAAGATACTCATTAACTACCATTTAGCTTTCCTCCTTCTAATACGATTAAGTTCCATAAGAACTTATTTGAAATATCAAAGCTACCGCATCATAAAAATATCCATTCCTTTATTCCGTAATGAATTAAAGCATCTATAAAACAAGAAATACCGAATTATTATCAGTGAAGTACAAAGACCTTTTTATTCTCACCACAATGAGAATAATTTCTCACTGCAATGAGAAATTTTTCTCATAGGTATGAGTATTTTTTCTCATTGCGGTGAGAATTTTTTCTCAAAGGCGTGAGAATACTTTGAGAATATAATAATATATATCTAACTGTGTACTAGTATAATAAATAATAGTACTATGCTTCCACTTTATATACTATTTGAATAGCTTCATCAATGTTCTATCCCTAAAAATAGCTAGTATCTCATGTTTAGTTGAAATAGCATATTAAATGGCTTATAATTGAGATTTTACTTCCTGTCAACTATCTCAAAAGGAACACGTACCGAAACCCCTTTCTTCATCATATTAGTCAGATTGGGGTAAAGACGTTGTTTGAATGATTCCCAATTGCGATGTTTCATTTGTGTCCATCCTGCTTCTGCCAGTGCGAAAGCGCGCGGGTATGCCATATAAGTTGCCCGGTTTATATCCCGTATAGCTTCTCCCCATAAAGTGCCCATAACTCCTATGATATGGGCTTGATCTTCAGCGGACACGCCATATCCCGGGTCGAATTGATAAGACTTCTCCAAAGTGGTGACGGGCATGCCCCAATTGTTAAACTCGGGGAAATCTCCTTTCAGTTGCGGATAATCCAGATAAGCGTACTCACCCGGTGCCATGATAAGCGGATTGCCATGTTTTCGGGTAAGTTCAAGACAAGTAGGTGTCAATCCTCCACGCCAGCTTACTAAAGTTACGTTCTTGGGATAAGGAAAGAGATAGTCGTTGGCAGGCGGATAAATATTGTCCAGTTCGCACCAAAGCATAGGAGTCTTATTATTTTCCTGAACAAACGAAAGCATGCGGCTGAAAAAAGGAATCATGAGTTGCGAAGCTTTCTGATAGCCTAACTCTTTCATCATGGCCTGGCAACGGGTACATTGGGTCCAGTTCTTTTCTATAACAGCTTCGTCGCCTCCTAAATGTATATAATCGGATGGAAACAAAGAAGATATTTCTTTGATGATATCCTGATAGACGGAATACACTTTCTGATTATTTGCACAAAGCATTAAATCCGTAGTTTTGCCTACTATCTTAGGCAGCGTATCGGTATGAGTACATCCTAATTCGGGATAAGCTGCTAATATAGCTACGGTGTGTCCGGGGATATCCAGTTCGGGAATGACCTCGATATTCCGTTGGGCAGCATATTGAATGATTTCGGCAAGCTGCTCTTGGGTATAATAATCTTTGCCAACTAGTTTAGGATGTTTTTTTATTTCGACTCTCCATCCCTGGTCATCTGTCAAATGCAATTGGAGTATGTTGTATTTGTAATGTGCCATCTGGTCAATGAAGAACTTCACATCATTGACCGGAAGAAAATGACGGGCGGGGTCGAGCATCAATGCCCGATGAGAGAATCGGGGCGCATCATCAACGTAGACAGGAGAAATTTTCTTTTGTGTAGTGGCGCATACATCACCTAAAAGAAGCTGGTCCATAGTCATAACTCCATAATAAACAGCTCGTACAGTAGCTCCGCTGATAGTTATCCTTTTGGAAGTTATTTCGATGCGATAGTGCTCATTTCCTTCCATTGCAGGGTCAATTAACAAGCGGATATCAGCACGGTCGGATTCGGAAGCAAGTGGAATTTCCACTTGCATTCTGTCTGATAATATATTTTGCAGCGTATTGGCAGTGAACTGCAACTCCGGCTGACTCAAATAAATGGCCGTTTTTCCGGAACGGACAGTAAAGGGTTTCCCTTTTACTGAAGTTATCTGATTGGGCATAGGCAACAATGCCGAAGTATTATTCTGGGCAACCAGATAACCGGCTAAGAAAAGCAAGCAAAGACAAGTATAAATTTTCATGGTCGATTTGGGGGTAAATGTTTTTGTATTCATCTAAGATGACATAGGTTAAAGTGTTATGTTATTATTTGATTTTTATTAATCCATTCTCTTTGTCGTATTTTAGCTGATAGCTACGCCCTTTCACTGTTTTGAAAGAGATTGTTTGACCGGCGTACTTCACGATACAATTCTGTCCTGCTTTGGACAGGATAGTCGCTTCTTTTAGAAGTCCGTCTTTCCATGTAATATCTATCTCGAAATTTCCTTTTGCGCATATGCCATAAATAGAGCCGTCTTTCCAGGCATCCGGTAAAGCAGGTAGTAATTGGACGAATCCCATGTGGCTCTGTAATAGCATTTCTGTGATACCGGCTGTGCCGCCAAAGTTTCCGTCAATCTGGAAGGGTGGGTGTGTATCCCAAAGGTTATCTACTGTTCCGTTTTTCAGCAGATTACCAAAGAGGGTATAAGCGTGATTTCCATCTTGTAAGCGTGCCCACTGGTTCAACTTCCATCCCATACTCCAGCCGGTAGCTCCGTCACCACGATGCACCAATACAACTTTGGCTGCTTCTGCCAGTTCGGGAGTAGTGACAGGAGAAACAGTGTGTCCGGGATGCAGACCGAAGAGATGATTTACATGGCGATGTTCGTCTTTCGGATCGTCGATATCGGTTGACCATTCCAGTAACTGACCATAGCGACCTATTTTATAAGGGACGAGATTGGCAAGCACGTGCTCCCATTGTTTACGTTCCTTTTTGTCTATTCCCAATTCTTTGCTCGCTTGGATAGCATCCAGCAGGATTTCACGGACAACTGCATGCACAAATGTAGCTCCCTGATCGATAGGGCCGTGTTCCGGTGAAGTAGAGGGGGCAGCCGTATACGTTCCGTCCGGTTTATGCCAGAGATAGTCAACAGTAAAGTTGGCGCTGCTCTTAATCAGTTCATATCCTGTTTCTTTCAGGAATTTCAGGTCCTTGGTATAGTCATAATATTCCCAAACGTGAGTTGCCAGCCAGGGACCTGCCATCGGATTAAAGTTCCAGGACATGTCCTGACTTTCCAATGGGGTAGTAAAGCCAAAGATGTTGGCGGAAATAGATGCTGTCCATCCTCTTGCACCAAAATAAGACTGAGCGGTCTTTTCACCCGGTTTCACTAAGGTACGGATGAAATCAATTAGCGGGAGCATGCACTCATCCAGGTTTGTAGAGCAGGCCGGCCAGTAGTTCATTTGGATATTAATGTTATTATGATAATCCACACGCCAGGGGCCGTCTATGTTGTTATGCCAGATGCCTTGCAGATTGGCAGGCATATTACCCGGTCGGGAACTGGCTATCAACAGATAGCGTCCGAACTGGTAATAGAGCTTTTCCAAGTAGTAGTCAGGTTGTCCGTTCCGATAGTTTTTCAGTCGTTGAGCAGTGGGCAGATTGGATGTTTTCACTGTAGGATTCAATTCCAGTTTCACTCGGTTGAACAAAGAAGCGTAGTCTTTGTAGTGTTCGTCCAGTAAGTTGGAATATCCTTTGGATACGGCATCCTTCATCCATTGCTGGGTTGTTTCAAGCGGATTAACGCCGACATATGTTTTTGGATCGGTAAAGTCCGGTGCGAAATTCATTTTATAATCGGTATCTGCAGTCACATAGAATACGACTTCATCAGCTTCTTTCACTGTAATCCGTCCATCTGTGTTGTTTAAGGTACCGCCTTTTACTGTTGCCTGAATACGGACTGCATATTTCATTCCATTATTATCCAGAGAAGCCGTATAAACAAGACCATTATTACCGTCGGCAGAGAACTGCCCTGTAGATACCGGATTGGGGGCATATCTGAAAGTGAGGTTCTGTTTGCCCGGTTGGTCGGCACTGAAACGCATCACCATCACATTGGCAGGGTAAGAAATAAAATAGTTACGCTGATATGCTACGTCATCTTTTTTGAACTGAACCACCGCCATTGCCGAATCCAATGATAAGATACGTTTGTAGTCACTCATGCCTATTGTGCTTAATCCTGTTTCTACATAGAATTCTCCCATTGTAGTGAAGTTACCAAACCGGAAAGGCTTTTCTCTGGAAAATTCATAAGGGACTTCACTGTTGAAATTCTCGCGTGTCAGTTTTTCCGCTTTTTTCTGGTCTCCTTCTACGAATGCTTTACGTATTTCGTCCAGGATGTGCGCGGACTGTTTGTTCACATTCCAATAGTAATCTGCTCCTTTGGCTGTATTAGGACCGCCACGCCAAAGCGTTTTCTCATTAAAAGTTATGCGTTCCGCCTCTATTGAACCCAAAATATTAGCACCGATACTTCCATTACCTATAGGCAATGACTGTGATTCCCAACTGGCATCCTGTTTGGAACTATGCCAGACTTCTTTTCCTTGTAATGTATTGGGAGAATCAAACCAGATAGAAAGTCCTTTGGTATAATCCGTATCTTCTGCATGTCCCGTAAAAATCGTAAATAAGGCACAAAATAGGAGCGAATGTTTCTTTCTCATTGTCGTAGCGTGTTTATTATTAGATAAAAGTATATTTCATGAATTTAAGTGTGTTACAGCTCTTTGGGGCTGAAGGCACAAAAGTAATAAAAAAACAGCTATATACAAACAATATGTCTTGTAAACAGAAAAAAGACTGTTCGTCTAAAAGGAACAGTCTTTTTTCTAAACCTAGTATTAAGAAGGCTATTGTTCCCGGATTTTATTCTATTCCGCTTTGATCCGGATTTTGTTTCAGATAGTAGTTAATTCTTTCGGTCCAAGGTTTGTTTTCGAGTGGAAAGACATTACATTGTTTCGCCCATTTATTCCATTTAGCCTCTAGTTTTTTCACTAGCTTCGGATATTGGGCGGACAAATCCTTGGTTTCGAACGGATCTGCCGATAAGTCGATTAGCTCCCATGGTTCATTCCGGCTGCCGCGTACCAGTTTCCAATGATTGGAAATAATGGCGCAGGAACTTTGATGCTCAAAGTATAATTCTCTGGGCTTTATCTTTTTTCCATGGATTGGAGGGAGTAAGCTCTTGCCGGGCAAATTCTCTTTGAATTCTGACGGATAAGTAGCTGTGGCAATATCCATGCAGGTAGGCAGTATGTCTATAATGTGGGCAGGTTGCCTGCAAATCTGACCTTTCATCTTGTTTTTTTCGGCATCGCCATAAGATAAGATAAAAGGGGTACTTGTGCCTCCCTGAAAACATTGTGACTTATAGCTTCTATAAGGAGTATTGCTCAAATCAGCCATAAGCTGGCCCAGGTATCCGCCTTCTTTGGTTGCACCGTTATCGCTTAAGAAGATAAATACGGTATTGTCCAGCATCCCTTTCTCCTTGATGGTTTCCACCAGTTCACCGATTCCGCTATCCACAATTTCGATCATGGCGGCATAGGTTGCCATATCGGTAATCCATTGCTCCTGTTGCTTTGGTGTGAGTGTTTCCCAAGAGGGACGTTTTCCGTCAAATTCTTTTTGGTAGACAGGATAATCCATTTCGTCCGAAATGAACTTCAGCTCCTTTAACCTGTCGAAACGTTGTTTACGCAACATGTCATATCCCACTTTATATCGGTCTCTGCATTTCTCTACACGATCGGCAGGAGCTTGGAGGGGTAAGTGAGGGGCATAATGAGCTACGTACATAAACATCGGTTTGTCTGTAGGGTGTTGCTTGACAAAACTGACGGCGGAATCGGTGATGGCAGTGGTATAGTAATAGTCATCGGGGAATTCTTTGATTCGGGTCAGATTGCTGTATACCGGTGTTGGTTTATAATAACTGCCTCCTCCGCTCAGGCAACCGTAATATTTGTCAAATCCCCGTTGGGCCGGATAGCTGCCATTGGGAGTATCAAAAGCTCCGTCCACTGTGACGTGCCATTTACCGCTCATATATGTGCTGTAGCCATTCGCTTTCATCACCTCGGCAATGGTGGGGATGTTTTTTGTAATTTGTCCTCTGTATCCGGGGCGGTGTTCATCTACTGCCGTCATCCATCCCATGCCGGCTTCGTGCTGATAATGTCCTGTCAGCAAAGCAGCACGGCTAGGGCAGCTTCTTCCTGTATTTTTGAACAGGCTGAAGCGTACCCCGTTTTCTGCCAGACGGTCTATGTTGGGAGTCTGGATTTCACTTCCGTAGCAACCCAGATCGGAGAATCCCATGTCGTCACATAAAATCAATACAATATTGGGAGGAGTACTTACCTGTGCTTCTGTACTGGCGAAACTCGCTCCTAATAAAAATGAAGTATATACTATTCTATTTATCATAACTGTATTTTAATAAGTTTGTGTTTTTTCTGTTTATAGATAGAACTATGCGCATTATTCAAAGTCACTCTGTTGTTTTTCGACTTCTTTCAGTTTCAGGCGGTTCAGTTCCTGTTGTAATTCAAGTACACGTTTCTCACAATCGGATGGAGCGGTATTTATTTTATTTCCGGCATCTTTGCTTGCGGATTGTGCTTGTGTCAGTTCATCTTTGTCTGCTACCAGCGTATGTTCTGATGGAAAAGTAGGAATAATCAGTTCTGCCGGAACCGGCGTATGTTTGCCTTGCCATACCACTGATGCACGGATTTTAATTTCTCCCGGTGTAGTGGTGGACCTTACCAGCACCGGAGCAGTTCCCCAAAGTACCGGACGTGGATTGGTGAATGTTTCTTCATCGGCAACCAGTTGGCCCTGCCCTTCGATTTCGAACTTTACTTCATAATTATTCAAACGCTTGATGTTTCCGTTTTCATCTGCGATGGCTGCAATGATCGTCACGATGTCCGATCCGTCCGCTTTCATCTGTACTTTCTCGTCATCTGCCCAAAGCAACAGTTTTGACGGGCGGCGTGTGGGTGTTACTTTATGTGTCGCAACCACTTTTCCGTCCATTAATCCTTCTGCCAGAAGGTAAGAATCTGCCTGTTTCTTTTGGCGTGACAGCTTTTTATCATACATGACATCAAATACATCCTTGAATGTGATGACGGGTGAGGGCATTCCGCTTTCATTTGCCGGCTTATGATAAGTATATTCTTTGCCTCCCTTGCAATACGTGAGGCGAACTTCGTCACAGTTGCTATATATCGTTACATCTTTCGGAGAGAATGGGGTCATGGCATTGGCTATGTAAATCATCGGTCCATTATCTGCGATCAATTCTTTGTTGGGTTCGGCAGGACGCTGGGAACAGAACATATAATAAGATAGCTTCGGTTGTCGGAAGGCATCCATGATACCTCCGTAGAACGGATCTGGATGATAGCCTCTCTGATGATCGAATGAATGCCACAGGCAACCACCCATATGTTGTCTGGTAGTTCTGTACAATATATCATAACTGGTAAGCTGATAATCGTTCTTAGCATAGCCCTGTGCCTGTATCAGCATCGGTACTTCTCCCCAGCCACGGTTGACCCGGCTTGGCGAGTTATGAGAATTCCAGTCGTCCACATTATCTCCCCATTCGCGGGTGAAATAACTGATTTTCGGGTCTAAATTTTCGGAGTTAAAGGCTCCGCCACCTCCGTTCATCGGATGGGTGAAGTGTATCGGGAAGTATTCGTGTCCACGTGCGGTTACATCACATCCGGCATAGCAATACGGATACGGATATTCTTCATTGAGAATGTCCACTACATTTTTAGCAAAATCCGCCGGATACCATGTTTCGTTCAGAATCGGCTCCCACATCCATACACTGGGGTGGTTGCGGTCACGGCGAACCATATTGCGGATATCACTATACACTCTTTGAGCAAAGATCGGCTGATCATTCCAGAATTGCCATCCCGGTGTGTTGACAATAACAAACAGTCCTAATTCATCACAAGCATCCATAAACGCCGGATCTTGCGGATAGTGGGCGTTGCGGATAACACGCATTCCGGCATCACGCAACTTCTTCGCATCCCGCCAATGAAGGCTGTTGGGTAAGGCGTTGCCTATCACTGCAAAATCCTGATGACGGTTGGCTCCCATCAGAGGATAGGGATAAGGTTTGCCATTCAGCCAGAATCCGTCTTTTCCTTTAAATTCAATGCTGCGAATACCGATGCGGCGGTAATATCCGTCAATGGTGTTACCGGCTTTATCCTTTATATAAATGTGTAGTTTGTAAAGGTAGGGGCTGTCGGGTGACCATAAATGAGGTGTTTCTACAGTCACTTTGCAGGAAGTTTGTTTCGCAAGCCCCTTGCTTACCGACAAACCGGTCTCCTTAGAGAGAACACGTTTGCCGTCGCGGTCATAGAGTTCATAGATTATTTTACCACCGAAGGACTTTCCGGAAGTGTTGCGTATATGTGCATCCAGTTTCAACTGTGCGGATTGCTCGGAAACTTTGTCGAAAGAGACAAACAATCCGCCTCCGGCTGTCTCGTTCTCATAATTCGGATCGGTGATGAATACCTTGTTGTGAACTATCATCCAGCAATCCCGGTAAATTCCTCCGAAGTATGCAAAATCCAGTGCATCTTGCGGTTTGCCGGGAGGGTAGGAGGGATCGTCACTGTTGTCTGCCCATACAGTGATTACATTGTCTTCTCCGTACTTCAGATTGGAAGTGACATCTACGATGACAGGCAGAAAACCACCGAAATGTTCTTTCAGTAACTTGCCGTTTACCCATATTTTTGACTTTCCCATAATGGCTTCAAAATGGAGGAACTGCTGTTTCCCTTTCCAGCTTTCCTCGGGAGTGAAATGCTTGCGATACCAGATTTCCCCCTGATAATTGATGCATCCGCTTGCCTCGGTAGGGAGGTATTCTATGCCGTCGGGCAGTGATACGATGTTCCAGTCTTTGTCATTGAATTCCGGCTGTTCCGCCCCTTCGATATGACCTTTGTAAAACCGCCAGGCTGGGTTCATGCTATACGCTGTGCGGCCTGTGTTGGAAAGCTGATAAAAGCCGGCTGTGGAGTAAGATGGCTGGTAAGCGTCGGCATAAGCTACCAGTGTTCCAGCCAATAACAGACCACTGAGTAAGATTTTCCACCATGTAGAAGTCGTTTTCATAATTCTTAGATTTGCTTGATTGATTTATCTTTTTATATATTAGTATCAGACTGTTTTGTTTCGCATTAGAATTTCGTTCGGGCAAGGTACAAATTTCCCGATAGTTTGAAGCATAGGACGCCGAGCTTTATTTTTTATTAAACATTAGCCCGGTTCGTCCTACACTTTTTTACCATATCCAAGATGGCTTTATCTATTTTATTTAATACCTATCGGCCCTTCATTGGCTTGAATCGGCCATCCTGGATTCTGGTAAATAATAGAAGTACTCAGATCGTTAGGATTTGAGGCCGTAATTCTGAAGTGCGTGATAGCGATAGGATTCAGATAATGCGCTTCACACCATGTGTATCCTGCATCATACATCAGATTGTTTGTCTTCACAGCGCGGTAAGGACATAGATATTTACCGCTATTAGCATAGCTTGATACATTAGAGGTCTGTCCTTCCGTTCCTTCCTGTATCAGAAGATTTTTTCCGTCCTGCATGTATTTATCCTTTAAATCGGATTCCCATAAGTTAACCCCTTGGATTACAAATTGTTTAACCTGATCCAGCGCTCTCCAGCGTTTTAAGTCTAACATGCGCAAACCTTCTGCAAGTAGCTCACAACGCCGTTCACGGCGGATGTTATATAGTAGAGGAGGGACTGGTTTACCTACCGAATATACGGCCCAGTCCAGTTCTTTGGACAGATCGGTATTGTTCACGGTCACTGTATAGTCTCTTGGCAATCCGGCTCTTTCGCGGAGATCTCCCCAATATCCTGCTGCCTCCGAACCAATGGAAGTTCCATTATGCTCCATACAGTCAGCCTCGATGTAATTGAGATAAGCCTCGGCTACGCGGTATACCGGACACCCTTCAATCGCTGTGTTGCCATCCCGGTACCAGTTTCCTGACAATCCTTTACGTACCTGATAGCCTGTTACGCATCTCTTTTCCGTTATATCCAGAAGTTGCGGAACCTCCGGCAGCAAATCGGGAGTACCATTCATTACATTCGGGCTGAGAGTCTCACCCGATGTCATCAGGAATAGTTGTAGGCGTAGATCTCTGTTTTTGCGTACATCCGATAATGACTCGTCCCCTTTATACTGGTCGGTTGCATAGATCGGCTTACCGTCACGGCAGAGGAAACTCTCCACATATTGCCGGGTAAATCCGGTATTTCCACCCACGCGAATATAGAAAGGAGCTGAGTGCACAATCTTATAGTCGAGCAGGTTATACGCACGCCACAATAATATTTCTGAATATCCTTCCAGGCTATTCGCTGAGAACTGAGCAAAATAGGGGTTGCTCATTTTATATTTGTCTTCGTCTGTTTTAACTGTTTCATCCATGCAGTCTTTTGCTGTATTCTGTACCAAGGCTGCATTGCCTATCACTTCTTTGGCTGCCGCTTTGGCCTCCTTCAGAAAAAATGCGATTTCCGTATCGATATTAAAGTCCGCAATGTCTTCTGCCTTTCCCGGCCATCCCGGACCACCCGGTACTAGAGCGGTGCCTTTGTGATAAGTCAGCCAGGAAGCCTCGTACAGGGCTGCTCTGGATTTCAATAACAGAGCTGCGTTTTGGGTAATGCGGTTCTTTCCACCGGATATAGTATTGGTCAGCAAGCCGATTGCCAGATCCAGGTCTTCCAGGATAAAACGTGCCACTTTATGGCGGGGTTCCCGTTTACTTGCCTGAATCAGAGATGCACTTTCATCCGGCAACGTATTCTTTATAATCGGGAAGTCGCCGAAGGTCTCCAGTTTTGATAAGTAATTCTTGGCGCGCAGGAAATACATTTCACCTATATAATGTTTTATGTTTGTTTCCGAACCTTCTATCTCTCCCTTTTCAAATCGGGGTACTACTGTTTCGAGGAAGTAATTAGCTTCACGAATGGCAGAGAAATACCACGGATCATTGCTTGCAGGATTATCGTATGCTTCCGGAACTTTCCATTGACCGGGAATCCATTTCTTATCATAGTCGGTGGCAGCCTGATTATCAGTCGCATTGTCATTTCTCCAGATTCCGGCATTAAATCCTTCATGCGTCGTGAAGTTGTAATGCTTTACGGCATAGGCGGCCAAGTCATTTTCAGTAAAGAAAAAGTTGTCCGGAGTCACACTGTCCAAAGGTTCCCTGTCCAGAAAATCATTGCAAGAAGCGAGTATAAAGCTTCCCCCTGTCAGCAAAAATAAATATTTAATTATCTTTTTCATACGTCATCAATTAAAAGTTAACACTAAATCCTGTGGAAAAAGTACGGGACAGCGGATAAGTCTTTCCTGAACTGTTCGATCCGTCTTTTGCTCCATAACCGGTATTAATTGTCTCCGGGTCGAATCCTCCGGGCAATCCCGTAAGGGTGAATAAGTTTTCTCCCGAGAAGAAGACTCTCAGGTTGGAGACACCTATTTTACGTGTGATCTGGGCGGGGATGGTATACCCGATCTGCAAATTCTTCAACCGTACATAGGCGGCATTCTGAAGATAGCGGGTTTGCGTCTTTTGATTTTTGGCGAAGTTATCAACCAAGATACGGGGGAAATAAGCATCCTTGTTGGCACTCCAGAAATCATCCCCTTCTTCGCGGAAGAAGTCAAGATGAGAAGTAAAGCAGGCCGACTGCCAGATACCTCCCGTAGCTCCCCAGAACATATTGTCGTTCAGCCAGGCATCACGTTTCGCCACTCCTTGGAAGAATAAGCGTACATCAATGCCTTTCCAGGATGCATTCAGGTCCAGACCAAAACGGAATCGGGGGGAAGTATTGCCAATCACTTTTTTGCCACCCGGGTCATTAAGCGTAGCTCCGTCAGAAATCTTGCCGTCACCATTCAGGTCCCGGTACATGATGTCACCTGCGCCCCATTTGACTCCTAATGCATCCTGTCCGCCGTTGGGCAGTGAAGCAAGATGAGCATCCATTTCTTCCTGGCTTTTGGCTATGCCAATGGTTTCGAATCCCCATATATCTCCATTATATTTGCCGACATACCAAGTATTTATTTTACCGGTGGTATTGGGGTATTTCAGGATTTTCTGACGGTCGTCCGAAAGCAACAGGTGCACGCTGTAGTCAAAATCTTTAATACGGTCTCGCCATCCCAGATCCAATTCAAAACCGGTGGACTGCATATCCGCATTGTTCATTTTGGGCACATTCGCCCCTAAAGTTACAGGAAGTTCGGGAGCCGGTCCCACCATATTGATAGTCTTCCGGTTGAACCAGTCGAAACTTACAGTCAGACGGTTGTTCAGCATACCCAGGTCAAAACCGATGTTCCATGACCGCATGGTTTCCCATCCTAATAGCGCTGAAATCAAATCCGGTGCATTCGCTGTGTTGGGACGGCTGTTGTTAATCAGCCAGTGGGAGTCGGGATCTTGGGCAACAAACTTCATTAACTGGATATACGGATATAGATTTTCCGTATTCTGATTGCCCAGTTCTCCCCAGGAACCGCGGATCTTTAACGTATTGATGATATGGCTGGTAGGTTCCATGAATGCCTCACGTGCCACGTTCCATCCGGCAGAGAAGGAAGGGAACAAATTCCAGCGTTTGTCTTTTGCAAAACGTGAAGTACCGTCATACCGGAGATTGACTTCCAGCAGATACCGTTCTTTATAATCATAATTGAGTCGGCCGAAGAAACCGGCTGTTGCCCAATGTGTCAGTTTGGACTTATCGATAGTCGATTCACCCGTAGCGGCATTAATACTGGGCACGGATTCTGAGATCAAGTCCAGCTTGGACGCCTGCAACTGCCGCCATTTATTTACTTCGGCCTGAAAACCGACCATTGCTTTCAGATGGTGTGCGTCGGCAAATGATCTGTAATATTCACTGTAGACGTTGGCATTGAAATAATTGGTACGCTCGGCACCTTCGGTAACTTTCGACGTTTTCCATGTATCACCGGAATAAGGTTCGCCGGCTACATTCATCTGCGGCACCTTTAAATAATCCGTATGGGTGAAGGCATCTATCACTTTATAATTGATTTCTCCGAAGATTTTCCAGTCTTTGATCGGTTCTATCACCACCTGGAACTGTTGGTATAGCCAGTCAGTCTGCGAATTGTTATCGCCTCCATAGAGAATCGGCCGGATAATCGTGTTACCCATCGGATAACCGTTGGGGTCTACAGTTGGTTCCATCGGCCAGCGTTTGGCTATATTCTGATATAAGGTATTATCAGTCATCGCGGTAGGCTTGCTATAATCTTTCCGCATATATTTCATGCTGTAATTCATGTTCAGCCACGGATAAAGCTGTGCGTTAATCTTGCTGCTCACCGAATAACGCTGTAATTTATCACGGCGGATAGCCATCATTCCTTCCTGTCCCATATAGTTGCCGGAGAAATAATACTGTATTTTTTCTGTTCCTCCGCTGACGCTGAGAGAATGCTCCTGCGAGAATGCCGTACCTCCGAAAACTACGTCATACCAGTCTGTATTCGTATTACCGATCCAGTCCCAGATAGTGGGAGTATTTCTGTTCGGTTGGGTAGTAGTGGTAATTGTGCCTGATGCGTAATCTTTGATAGCCTGAAGACGGGTATCGTCAAACTGTACCGCTGTTTTACCATCATTCAACTGCATTTTGTTGAAGTACATGGCATAAGTGTAGGCATCTGCTACATCCGGCAGATTAATGGCTTCTGACCAGCGGAAACTATTATTATAATTAATGTTGACTTTCCCCGCTTTTCCTTTTTTAGTCGTTATCAACACTACGCCGAATGGCGCACGGGAACCATAGATGGAAGAGGCAGCCGCATCCTTCAACACCGAAATACTTTCAATATCATTGGGGTTCAGCATATTCATGTTTCCTTCCATGCCGTCGATCAGAATCAGCGGAGATGCATTGGAACCGTCACCGATCGTACCGGCTCCACGGATATTCACTTTCATGTCTGCACCAATTTCACCACCGTTGCCATCCGAAGCATAAGAAAAATTCATTCCCGGAACTAATCCTTGTAATGCTTGGCTTACATTAGAAACCGGACGTGACAGTAAATCCTCGGCATTTACCGTAGATACCGAACCGGTCAGGTTGACTTTCTTCTGTGTACCAAAACCTACGACAACGATTTCGTCCAGTGTCTTGGTATCCTCTTTCAGGATGACCGACAGACTTTTGCCGGATTGTGCCTTCACGGTCTGGGGCATATAGCCTACGTAAGAAACCGTAATCGTCACATTGGCAGATGCTGTATTCAATATGAAATTCCCATCCAGGTCTGTAATTGTACCATTCTGGGTGCCATCTTCCATTACGGTAGCGCCAATGACCGGATCGCCAAACATATCCGTCACTTTTCCCTTTATCTGCACGGTTTGTTTCGCGGCAGGCGCTTCCACTATTTGCGTAGATAATATTATTTTTTTATTACGTACGGCATATTTGACATTGGTGTTTTTAAACACTTCATTCAATAAGGTAAATATATTGCTCCGTTCGGTAACTACCGATACCCGGCGGTCTACATCAATATGATGGTCATTGTAGAAAAAGCTAAAATCAGATTGTGCCTCAATTTGTGACAGAACTTCTTTCACAGTCAAGTTTTGTGCTTTCACAGAGATCATAGTACGTTGGGCGTAGCTGTCGTTAGCACATAGAAGCCCAACAAAACAAAAACAGAAAACAAAGAGCAGTTTCATAGACAAAGGAATTTTTTTCCAAACAATAAAAACGGGATTATCCGCCCGCAATTGTTGGACATAATTGTTTTTCTTCATATATTTGCATGAATTAAAGTTAAGAAATAATTTTCTCTGTTTGTATTCAAACAGGTTAAAGGCTTTCTCATACAGGCTGGATGCGGGAACATCTGCCTGTATGCTTTTTTAAGGCGGTTGGAAGTTTCTCATACGTATTATAATTTTATTGGTTAAACATGAAAGGCTTTAATATATTTCAATCTGCCTCCTTTCTTCACTTTGATTATTTGTCAGTTTCACATTACGCCAGCGTATGTGTGAGGATATTTTAAAATTCTCCAGAATCTCTTCTATATATTGTTCTGTAAACGCTCCGGTAAATGTATATTTGTCAAATTTCGAAGTGTTTACAATAAAATCTACATTATAGCGTTTCTTCAGTATATGCAATGCTGCCTTAAATGGAGTTTTATCAAAAATAACCTTTTGGTCCATCCAGGCAAGCTCCGATTCGCCATTGGTGTTGTATGACAGAATCTGTCCGTCCTTATTATTATAAATCACTTTTTGTCCGGGACACATTAGTATTTTACTTCCCTGTCCGTCTTTCTCATAAACAAATTCGACCTTTCCCTCTACCAAAGTGGTAATCACCTCATCCATCTCATCAAATGCTTCCAGGTTAAAGTGTGTACCCAAAACTTCCACTTTAGATTTTTGGGGAGTCGAAACAATGAATTTATGTTCAGGGTCTTTCGCAACTTCAAAATACGCTTCGCCATTCAGACTCACTTCACGAATGTTACCGGTGAAAATGGAAGGATACTTTAAGACTGAACCGGAGTTTAAGTACACTAAAGTGCTGTCTGGTAATCTGAAAGAAATTATCATTCCGGGTTGTGTCCGGACTTCGAATATCTGGGCATGGACGGGGGCGGTAGATTGGGGTTGGTTAAGCAAAACCAAAATAGTAATAGCCATCGGTATGAGTAAGGCAACAGCTGCACGTTGTATCCAACCCCACCAGGAAATATGATACTTATTCTCTTGCATCCGTCCCTTCACTTTTGATAGCTCCTCATTCATATCCATTTTTTCAGTAATCTGTTGCGTGTCAGTCATAAGAAGAAGTGTGTAAATGTCCATGGCCTTCTTTTTATTTTCATCTGACAATTTGATCCAGGCTTCTATTTCCTGAATTTCGTCTGCTGTTGCTTTACCATCATAATAGCTGATCAGCAAGTCTTCTATAGTTGAATGATGCATTTCCATGATAAATTTATTAAAGAGACAAGCGGGAAAATAAAACTACTAAGGTTATTTAAATAATTAACATTAATAAACTTTATGGTTAATAACTGTGTTATTTTACGCTTATTTAAAATATAAGCATTATCATTGCAGCCATGGAATACAGCAATGAAGATGCGTACTTATTGATGGCACTAAGGAGAGGGGAGATGATCGCTTTTGATAGTATATTTAAAAAATACTACCCGATTCTTTGTGCGTATGGAAATAGGTTTGTAGACTATGAAGAGTCGAAAGAAATAGCGGGTGACGCTATTTTATGGCTGTGGGAACATCGCGAAACACTTCAGGTTGAAACTTCCTTAGGCAGATATTTACTCAAATCGGTTTACCATAGATCACTTAACTGCATCAAGCAAAAACAGCTGAAGAATCATGCTGATACTATGTATTATGAGGAGATGGAAAAGCTGATACATGATGCAGAGACTTACCAGTTCCAAGAGCTTTCAAAAAGAGTGAAAGAAGCTATAGATGCATTGCCTGCTTCCTATAGGGAGGCTTTTGTTATGCATCGTTTTACTAAAAAGAGCTATAAGGAAATAGCTGAGAGTTCCGGGGTTTCAGTAAAAACAATTGCTTATCGTATACAACAGGCAACAAAGCTGCTTCGAAAAGATCTTGCAGACTTACTAATTACTATGATCGTTTGTGTATTGTCAGTCGTTCGTTAACTATTGCTCAGGCTTACCTATTGCTGAAAAAAAGAACTTTCTTAAAAAAGGAATATTTAATCAGCCAAGGAATGCTATAAATTACATACGGATAAATAAGAAGTAGAAAAACGCCTGCATTTGCTTGAATGAAAATCTCTCTTTCTTTTATTTAAGTTGTATGCTGAATAGATTGATATGATATTACTTCTTATGTTTTCTTTTAGATGATGTATTGGCTGAAAGGATAACTTTTTGTTTAATCTTGCCTTTTCGCTATTTGTGATTAGCCAGCGTGAAAACAAGCTCCGGATAGTCTTTTTATCTCTTCCTCACCGAGGAAAAACAGGTTCCTCGGTGAGGAAGAATACGTTGGTTTTAAACCAAGGAGGCGTTCCTTTAAGACCAACGAGTGGTTTAGTGATAGAAAAAGATGCATATCTCATGTGAATTTATGCAATAATAATCTGTTATTCCGTATATTATTGCACTAATTTATGCGCTTTATTCTTTGTTTTACTATTTTTATTTCAACTGTATTTTTGTTTAATCTTAAAAATAGCACATTGATGTTGGGCTGCATGTACATATTTCTAAGAGAACGATGGGTTTATCAACTTTCTTGTTTCAATGATTCGTCTTTCTGAATATAGACAGTCCGTGTCGGAAAAGCAAGGTTCAATCCTGCTTTATTAAAAGCAGCCAGTATTTCCATATTCATATTTGAGGTTACGCCTAAAATATCCCCTTGTTTCTCTATAAAATAGATATACATGATAACCAATGCGGAATCTGAGTATTCTGTAAAAACAGCGACTATATCAGAAGGGTTAGAAGATACATTTTCTACTCTTTTGGGGATGGATTTCAATAGTTCTAAAGCTTCTTTCATCTTTTCGGAAGTCGTATCATACGTCAGTCCAAGATTCAAGACTACTCGGCGCATAGGTTCGGATGAAATATTAACGATAGAAGTATCGGTAATCTTATAATTGGGGAAAGTTATAATACGTTTGTCGTAATTCATTATTTTTGTGCTTCGGACTCCTACGTCTACTACCGTTCCTTCATAACTATCCACGCGAATTGTGTCTCCGATGCTGAAAGGTTTATCCGTCAGAATGGTAAACGCACCGAAAACGTTTTTTACTGTATCTTGTGCTGCCAAAGCAAATGCGATACCACCAATACCCAAAGTTCCCAACAGAGCACTGATGTTAACTCCCACATTACTCAAAGCCATGACGATGCCGATGAGCCAGACTATAACCAAGATGGTTCTTTTGATGATTGGCATCATTTTGTTAGCTTGTCCGTTGGACTGCTTTCCCCAGTAAACCTGAAGTAAACTACTGAACAAACGGCCGAAAAACCAAGTAATATCCAGAACAATCAAAATGCTGTAAGCATTGTCAACTACTTTCACAAAACTGTCCGGATAAACCAACCGATGGATAGCGATCCAGATTCCCAACAGAATTATAGCAAACTTAACAGGCGCTTCCAAAGAGTAAAAAATGACGTCGTCCAGGTGATTGTCGGTTCCCGTAACAAAAGGTTTGATAACTTTCTTGCCTAATAGCGATAATAATTTCACAATAATAATTGCTCCTAAAATAATAAGAATGGAAATACCCCAGTTTTCAATAGTATTTCCCCATAATTCATTTTCTAACATAGTCTAACTGATTTATAATTGTACTTTTATTTAATAATATCAAGTTGATCTCCTTTTTATTGACGATACAAGATAAGAGCTGAAGATGCTGCGATAGAAATATCCCCTCCCGATAAATGCTCCTGACTGTCTAGATCAATTTGTCCGTTATGGCAGACTATAATCCAATCTTGTTCCGGGATATTGATGTCTGCCTGATTCCGGTTACCGTTGTATGCAACTAGAATTTCTTTCCATTCATCACCGTTAGCATACTCGCCTAGAGTATAAGCGATGACACCGGAATCGCCTGTATCAAGAAAATGAAGCCATTTCTCTAAGCCCTCTGCTGTAGGAATACGGAAGGCGGGATGTTTTTTGCGGAGTGCGATTAATGTTCTGATATAATTGAATATATCACGGTTTTTAGCTTTTAACGCCCAGTCTATTTGGTTGACGGCGTCAGAAGACTTGTAGCTGTTTGGCTCTCCCTGTTTGTCCTGCATGATTTCTTCACCGCCACGAATAAAAGGAATACCTTGCGAGGTTAAAAGCACGGTGTGTATTAATTTGTCAATAGGAACCAGTTCTTCTTCAGAATGTTCGCCTTGAACAGATAATTTCAGCTTATCTACCAGCGTATATCCGTCATGACAGGAAACAAAGTTAATCATTTGAGAGGGAGCAGCGGCATATGGACCGTCACAGTAAAGTAACCCGCTATAATCTACCTGTGGGTGTTGTGTTCCGCCAACGATTCCATATTTGACAGGTTCAAAATGCCCGTTGATATTTCCGGAGGCATACCCTGGTTCCTGTTCGTCAAAGGTACTTCCTTTCAGACCGTCACGAAATTCATCATTAAATACGGAAATACCTTTCATTTTTCGTACATTCTCCTTTACAGCCCGTTGCTCGAAAGGTAATGGAGAATCTGCTGCTACCCAACCTTCTCCGTATACAAAAATGGTGGGGTCAATTTTTAATAATTCCTCTCTTAACTGGTTCATGGTGTCGATGTCATGTATCCCCATCAGATCGAATCTAAAACCGTCAATGTGATATTCTTTCGCCCAGAATTTGACCGACTCAATGATATAATGGCGAACCATTTCGCGTTCTGAGGCTGTCTCATTTCCACACCCGGAAGCATTTGAATAGGAACCGTCGGGATTCTGGCGGTAAAAATATCCCGGAACCGTCAGGTCAAAATTAGAATGCTCGGTTGAGGCTGTATGGTTATAAACCACATCGAGTACAATACGAAAACCATTTTGATGGAGGCTTTTTACCATCTCTTTAAATTCGCGGATACGGGTGGTGGGGGTGACAGGATCGGTGGAGTAACTTCCATCTGGTACATTATAATTCTTCGGGTCATATCCCCAATTGTATTTGTTTTTCTCCAATTTCCTTTCATCGATTGTGGCGAAATCGAATGAAGGAAGGATGTGTATATGCGTTACTCCCAATTCTTTTAAATGATCCAGTCCGGAAGATTCTCCTTCGGGAGTTTTAGTTCCGGTCTCTGTCAGAGCAAGAAACTTCCCCTTATGTTCAATTCCTGAGTTTGGATCAATACTAAAATCGCGGTGATGAAGTTCATAAAGAATGATATCGGAATACATTTTCAGTTCGGGTGACTGGTCTGATTCCCAACCTTCGGGATTTGTCTCGTTCCAGTCGATTACAGCAGCGCGATTGCCATTGATGCCGACTGCTTTTGCCCAGATACCGGGTGTTTCGTCCAGCCATTTTCCATCTTTTTCTATTTGGAAGGTGTAGAAAGAACCTTTCAGATCACGGTCTATATGGATACACCAGGTCCCATTGTCGGCTATGTCCATTTCCAGTTGTTCTTCCGGATCTCCCGCTTCGCCGGATGAATACAGGTTTAAACGGACATTATCGGCACTTGGTGCCCATAGCGTAAATATGGATTGCTGGGGTGTATAGACTAATTCCAAATCGTTCTCATAATAGCACGGATACTTGTCATACGAATCCAACTGGTCCGGGGACGGATGATTTTTCAACTCTCTCATATTTTCTAATTTTATATTAATACTATATAAAAAAAATAATCATGTTGTGGAATAAATGAACCGAATTATTCCGTTATGGTATGACTGAAAACAAATGTGAAATCAAAAATTCCTGTTCACGCTCTGATAAATATGAATAATAAAAGAATAATTAAGGTAATTTTACGGTGTTGTAAATCAGCTTTTTATCCTTTGCACTTTTTTGTATTTGTTAGCTTATAATTTATAGAAACGTAGGAACTTTGTTAACATCATCTTTGTTTTGTATAAAGTTAATTATAAAAAAAATGAAGCGTATGGAAAATGGTGTTATGATGCAATATTTTGAATGGCATCTCCCGAATGACGGGAAGTTATGGAAACAGATAAAGGAAGATGCGTCGCATCTTCGTGATATAGGTGTGACTGCTGTTTGGATTCCCCCTGCTTATAAGGCCGATGAGCAGCAAGACGAAGGATATGCGACTTATGATCTGTATGACTTGGGCGAATTTGACCAAAAGGGAACCATAAGAACTAAATATGGTACGAAAGATGAACTGAAGAAAATGATTGACGAATTGCACAAATATCATATTGCTGTTTATCTGGACGTTGTATTGAATCATAAAGCGGGTGGTGATTTTACTGAAAAGTTTATGGTAGTGGAGGTCGATCCCAAGGAGAGAACCAAGGCTTTGGGTGAGCCGTTTGAGATACAAGGGTGGACCGGGTATAGTTTTCACGGACGTAAGGACAAACATTCGGATTTTAAATGGCATTGGTATCATTTTTCCGGGACGGGTTTTGATGATGCGCAAAAGCGCAGCGGTGTTTTTCAGATACAGGGAGAAGGAAAAGCTTGGAGTGAGGGCGTGGATAGTGAAAACGGTAATTATGATTTTCTGTTATGTAACGATATTGACTTGGACCATCCGGAAGTTGTATCTGAATTGAACCGTTGGGGAAAGTGGGTTTCCAATGAATTGAATCTCGACGGAATGCGTCTGGATGCCATTAAACATATGAAAGATCAATTCGTCGCACAATTCCTCGATGCGGTGAGGAGTGAAAGAGGCAATGATTTTTATGCCGTAGGTGAATATTGGAATGGTGACCTGGAAGCATTGGATGCTTATATAGAAGCTGTTGGGCACAAAGTAAACCTATTTGATGTCCCGTTACATTATAATATGTTCCAGGCATCACAGGAAGGTAAAGACTATGATTTGCGGGATATTTTAAAAGATACTCTGGTTGAACATCATCCCGATCTGGCTGTAACCATTGTTGACAATCATGATACGCAACGCGGAAGTTCTCTTGAATCCAATGTAGAAGATTGGTTTAAACCGTTGGCTTATGGTTTGATTTTGCTGATGAAGGAAGGTTATCCATGTCTGTTTTATGGAGATTATTATGGTATAAAGGGGGAGAAGTCTCCTCATACCCGGATTATTGATATATTGTTGGATGCGAGACGAAAGTACGCTTACGGTGATCAGATAGAATACTTCGACCATCCTTCAACGATTGGCTTTATCCGTACAGGAGATGAGGAACATAATGGCTCCGGGCTGGTCTTCCTTATGTCTAATGACGAGGCGGGAAGTAAAATAATGAGCTTGGGTGAGAAACATAAAGGCGAAGTCTGGCACGAAATAACCGGAAGTATATCCGAAGAAATAACTTTAGATGAAGAAGGAAATGGAGAGTTCTCTGTCGAATCCCGTAACCTGGCTGTTTGGGTGAAGAAGGATTAGGTATATGGTATTTATATAATTAATTATGAAGATGCTTGTTACAGTTGTAATCAGGTATCTTCATGATTTGTATGAAAGTCATTTGCAGACAGAAAGATTCTCTGTATCTTTGTCGCCATGGCAGAAAGAAGCGAACTACATACGAGAAATAAACACAATGGGCAATATGATTTTTCATTGTTGACAGAGAATTATCCACCGCTCAGAAAATTTGTACTTCTCAATCCTTTGGGAATACAAACAATCGATTTTTTTAATCCACATGCTGTGAAAGCGCTGAATAAAGCATTGCTGATAAGTTATTATGGTATCCGCTACTGGGATATTCCAAGGAATTATTTGTGTCCGCCTATCCCCGGGAGGGCAGACTATGTTCATTATATTGCCGATTTAATTGATCCGGAGAGAGTCAGTAATACGGCAAATGAAGAGAATGGAGATAAGCCAAAACGACAGTGCAGATGCTTGGATATCGGTGTCGGTGCAAATTGTATTTATCCGATTATTGGGCACGTTGAGTATGGATGGATGTTTGTGGGTTCCGATATTGATCCGGTATCTATAGAAAATGCGCGTAAGATAGTGACTTGCAATCCTGTATTGGCACATAAGATTGATTTGCGGCTTCAGAAAGACAATCGGAGGATTTTTGACGGAATCATTGCTCCCGATGAATATTTTGATGTAACAATTTGCAATCCTCCGTTTCACAGTTCGAAAGAAGAAGCAGAAGAGTGGACATTACGTAAATTGAGTAGTCTGAAAGGGGAGAAAGTAAAGAAAACCAAATTGAATTTCGGTGGAAATGCGAATGAACTTTGGTGTGAGGGTGGAGAATTACATTTTTTGCTGAATATGATTTCTGAGAGCCGGAAATACCGGAAGAATTGCGGTTGGTTTACAAGTCTGGTTTCTAAGGAGAAGAATCTGGATAAACTATATGCTAAATTAAAAGCCGTCCATGTATCGGAATATAAGATAATTCGAATGTGTCAGGGTACAAAAAATAGCAGAATTTTGGCTTGGCGATTTTTGGAATAGCTGATTTTGTTTTTTCGATAAACGGATATTTTTAAAGAAGATTATCTGTATAATGAAAAAATATTGATGATTAAGACCGTTATTTGTTATAATGTGCCTGGATTTGTTGTTGTTTTCGATAATAGAGTCGTTTCTCTCTCTGTATATTCTATATGAGTATTAATTCTCCTTTCTCCTTTTCTTTGATATGCCGATATTTGTAGTATGAGATTATAGTGCTAGGAAATATCAAATCAAGGGAATATATGTTTGTTGTTAGATTGAGAAACTATTTACATTTGTCGTTTTTGGTTATATTTTTATTGTTTTCCTCCTGTGTTGATGAGTTTTATAAAGATACACCTAAAGAGGGATATATAACAATTACCGGTATCAATACACGTGCCTATACAGGAGCCTATCCGGGTGACGGGCTCGATGATAAGGTTGAAACTCTGCGTATTCTGGCTTTCAATAAGACAAGTCGCATCTGCGAAAGTAATACTTTTTATTATGGAGATGTGCTGGGCGGAAATACGCTACGGCATCCGATTAATAAGGGTGAATATGATTTTGTCTTTTTGGCCAATGAACCTCATAATACAATTGTGAAGGCGGTTCTTGACAATATAACTGATTATGATGCACTAAAGTCAATATCCTATCCGGCGGAGTTCTTCGATTCGGAACGGGTTATACCTATGATTGCGGAAAATAATAGTATAAAAGTGCTGGCTGATGGAAACTTGGAGGTAAATGGTGTTGCATCTACCAAGTTGACAGTAGGACTCAGACGCTTGGCGGCACGTGTGGATGTGGTTTTGAAATCGAAAGTCGATTTTGGTGATGCCAGTTCGAGTGAATTTGAAGGAATTACTTTTTCTAATATACCGGATAGAGTGCCTTTGGTATATGGCTTGCCTAGTGATTGTTTACCCAGTTCCTGGGCGTATGCCGATCCGGTTCTTCCTTATGGTGGAACGGCCATAACCAGAAATGTGGAACGTAAACTCACATTAGCTGATAATGCCGACTGTTTTAAAATAGATCCCACTTTATTGACCACTGAGGATAAAAATAACGATTTAGTCTGGGCTGTTAAAGTTAAAAAAGTAATTCTGCCATCTAGCTTCTTTTCATCGAAGTCCGACGAGACGAATGCGATAAATTTTACTGTTAACCTGATTGACAAGTATAGTCCTTCCTGCAAATTGAAGATTCTGTCCGACCCGGATTATACATTACCGGCAAATGCGAAACTTGATTTGACAGGTATCATAAGAGAACCTTTAGAAGTAAATATACAGCCTTCTCCGTGGATTGACGATGGAGATGATTGGGAAATATCAGGCGTCCGTGTTCTGAATGTATCGCATATACAGGCTAAGATGACGGATATGAACGGAGTCCGGATTTCTTTCTGGTCCAATATGCCGGTAGTGAAGGTGTTGGGCACAGTAAAGAAAGAAGGTGAAGCGAATGAAAGAGCAACTAATACAGTCTTTAACTGTTTGGCAGTAGATGATAATAATCCTGATCCTTATCGTTTCTTTTATGATTCGGCTTCGGGCAGCGGATATATGGATTTACTGGTTGACGGAACAAATACCACCGGTTTTGGTACGCATGACAGGACCGAGAATATGAGTGGTACATATACATTGACATTATCTGCAGCAGAGGATACTAATGGTAAGAATGCATTGCAGAGGAAGATAAAGGTTACCGTCACACAAGAAGGTTTGCGATTTGTGCACAATCCTACGGCAAATCAACATGGTTTGTTCAATGCAGCATTTTTTAAACATAACCAGAAAGGAGAACGTATTATAACAGGACAGCATCGATTGGATCAAACATGGTCTGTTAGTGTACCTGTTGCCTATCAAAACTGGCTTGTTGTGAGCGCGACTCCCAGCTTTGATCCGAATATTGGAACAGAATCACCAGGTGATGCGGAACATTATCCGGTAACTCTCAATCCGTATAGGGGAGAAGATGGTACTAGTATCTCAGGTCTCACCGGTCGTATATATTTCCGTATTGGCGTTAAGGAAAATGCCGATTTTGTACCAACTAAAGAATCCGATCCTAAATTTGGATATATCAATTTGTCATATTATCCGGGATGGCGGACAACAATGAAAATTTATATTCGTCAGGGCGAAGCCGGTGCTTATATATATGCGCCGGGGGATGCTATTCCGGGAACTGTATGGGGAGCGTGGAATGGAGGTACGGATATTACTACACATGTGAGAGAAGATATGCGTCTTTTATCGACGAATGCCCGTAGGGGAGCAGCTAAGTTCTCTGCTTTAAACCTGACAAGCGAGAGGTTAGCAGGGAATACGAATCCGGATTATGAGAATGTGAACGTAAAAGGTGCTCGTTTTGTAGACTTCCCTTCGCAGGCGGGTGCATTCTTTCAGTGGGCGGTCGATTTGAAAGGCACTACTTCCGGTATGACTGATTATTACCGCAGAGCTTTTAATCCCTCGAAGTCATATCTTGTTTCAGGATTCCCTTGGGGATATGGGGAATTTCCGATCATGTGGGATGGAGATGTCAGTGCTAATATTCCTGCATATAAAGAACAGTTTGAAGTTTGCCCTCCGGGATATCGTCGTCCGACAGATGGCTATACGGATAAAATATCTTATAATGGATATTATGATTATTTGCCGGATGAGGGTACTACGGGTACTGCCACGAATTATAAAGATCAAATAGAGTATTCAGAATTAAGGGTTTCTTTATTTAATGTACCTTTTGCAGGAAATGCGGCTTCAAGTGCAGACTACGCTACAGCTTTTACTACTCCTTTTGGTGGAACTGGTAATACAGGTCCTGGGACATATCCTTACGGAGCAAACAAAGATATGCTTGCCCGGAAACAACTAAAAGGAACAACTTATACATTTTATTCGGACGGATTTTTCGACAGACGTCCGATAAAAGAGGCTTCGAATGGAAACTATGGCGTATCATTAGGAAATAGTAATGTTGCTTATCAGGGAGTATTGTATTTTAATCCCGATTCCGGAACGAATGCATCTGTCTTTTTTCCGTCAGCCGGTCGTCTGAATAACACAAGTGGTGCTTTGGAAAGTAGGGGTAGTACCGGATACTATTGGTCGGCAAGTGTAGGTCCTCCTTATATGAGATCGGAATTGCAGAATCCACCTTATGACAGGAGAATACGTTATGGAGCCTGGTCGCTTGAGTCTGCATATAATTCTCATAATTTCAGATTGTCATATCAAGGTTTTGCTCAAAGTATACGTTGTGTGAAAGAATAAGAACTTTTCGGCTTACGATAAAAATACCGGAATATCATCCGTTGAGGGGTTGGCTTTTTAGTCAACCCCTTATTTGTGCGTACTCTCTAACAACAAAACTGCTGTTTTAAGAAGAAATCTTTATTTACTCTAATAAGATTCTAATAGGATTCTAACTATTCTCTAACAGGCTCTCCGAAGGGAGCCGTCTATCTTTGTGCCCGGAAATCCGGTTACTAACTTAACTTATGTTTAATTATGATGATGAAGAGAGAGTTACACACATTTATTATTGGCAGTGTGTTGTTTTTTACCGCATGCGGGGATAAACAGGAATCAGAGCAAAAAAGTGGCTATCGTATACAAGGTGACACGGTCTATATTGCAGATCCTCTTTTACTTGAAAAGATCAAAGTATCAGTGTCTGAACTGAAACCCTATTCCAAGAAGGTGATAACGTCCGGTGTGGTGCGTCCCATTCCTCCCCGTTATGCTTATGTTGCTCCTCCATTTGCAGGGAGAGTCACAAAATCTTATGTGCGTATCGGACAGTCGGTACGTCAGGGAACACCTTTATTTGAAATCAGTTCCCCCGACTTTACTTCTGCACAAAAGGAATACTTTCAGGCACTTTCGTCCAGGGAACTTGCTAAAAAAGATTTGAAACGCAAAGAAGATCTGATAAGGAATGGTGTCAGTTCGCAAAGAGAACTGGAAGAAGCCCAGAATGCTTTATTGATAGCAGATAAGGAGTTTGAAAACGCCTCTGCCGCATTGCGGGTATATCAGGTGGACAATCCGGCGGAAATGATATTGGGGCAACCGATGATTGTTCGTTCTCCTATTCCCGGGGAAGTGATAAAGGATAACATCGTAACAGGGCAATATCTGAAAGATGATACCGAACCGATAGCTATTGTTGCCGACCTGTCTAAGGTATGGATTGCGGCTCAGGTAAAGGAGAAAGATATCCGGTTTATAAATGAAGGCAGTAGTCTGGATATTGAAATTTCGGCATTGCCCGGTACGGTTATTAAAGGCAATGTGTATCATGTAGAGGAGGAGGTAGACGAGGAAACCCGGTCCATTCAGGTACTTTCGGTCTGTGATAATTTGAACGGACATCTGAAGCTGGGGATGTACACTACTGTCCACTTTCTGAGTGTTCCGGTCGGACAAATTCAAATCCCGGAGAAAACGTTACTACAGGGCGAAAAGGATAGCTATGTATTTGTGCAGATTGCTCCGTTGGTTTTCGTACGGACGTCGGTGACAGTGGAGACAACAGAAAACGGAATAGCGGTGATCAGCGAAGGATTGCGTCCCGGAGATAAGATAATCAGTGAAGGAGGATATTATTTAAAGTAAGAAATTATGAAGAAGGAATTAATGCTTTCAATTATACAAAAAAGATGGGTAATGCTTTGCCTGTTTGTGATGATGTGTATCTTTGGATATTACTCATGGAAACAGCTTTCGATAGAAGCATATCCGGATATTGCAGATGTCACTTCCCAGGTGGTCACTCAAGTTCCCGGACTGGCTGCGGAGGAAGTGGAACAGCAGATAACCATTCCTTTGGAACGCGCTATTAATGGGCTGCCCGGTATGCACGTCATGCGGAGTAAGAGTACATTCGGGCTGTCAATGATTACCATTGTCTTTAAGGACGGGACAGAGGACTACTGGAGCCGCCAGCGCGTACAGGAAAGATTGAATGAAGTAGAACTGCCTTATGGAGCTGTTCCGGGACTTGATCCGCTGACATCTCCCGTAGGAGAAGTGTACCGTTATATCATAGAAAGTGACCAGCACTCATTACGCGAATTAACCGACCTTCAGAACTGGGTAATTATTCCCCGTATCAAGGAAGTGTCGGGAGTGGCTGATGTAACCAATTTCGGTGGGATCACTACTCAGTTCCAGGTTGAAGTAGATCCGTCCAAACTGGAACAATATAATTTATCTCTCAGCCAGGTTGTTGAAGCCATTGAGAATAACAATGCCAATGTGGGGGGAAGCGTGTTGAATCGTGGTGACTTGGGTTATGTGGTACGGGGAATTGGATTAATCGGAAATTTGGACGATTTGGGACATATTGTAGTGAGTACTACTTCCGGAGTTCCTGTCTTTCTGAATGATATAGGTTCTTTGAAGTATGGAAATCTTGAAAGAAAGGGAGTGCTGGGATATACGGACCGTACCCGCAACTACTCTGAGAGTCTGGAAGGAATCGTACTCCTTCTGAAACATGAGAATCCGTCTAAAGTACTGGAAGATATTCATGTGGCAGTTGATGAGTTAAATAATGAGACATTGCCGGAAGGAGTGAGGATACATACTTTTCTGGATCGTACCAACTTGGTGGATACTACTTTGAGTACCGTATCCCATACCTTGCTGATGGGTATGGCTTTGGTGGTTCTTGTGCTTATTCTGTTTCTAGGCAACTGGCGTGGTGCATTATTGGTATCTATAACGATTCCTGTGTCATTGCTTATCGCTTTTATTCTTATGCATCTGACGGATATTCCGGCTAACCTTCTGTCGCTTGGTGCTATTGATTTCGGTATTATTGTGGACGGTGCTATCGTTATGCTGGAAACGATCCTTAAGAAACGTGAGGATAATCCCAAACAATATCTCGAAGAAAAAAGCATGGCGCAACGCGCCAAAGAAGTGGGTCGGCCTATTCTTTTCTCAACCATTGTCATTATTACGGCATACCTTCCGCTGTTTGCCTTTGAACGTGTTGAACGCAAACTTTTTACTCCAATGGCATTTACGATGAGCTATGCAATGATTGGAGCACTGTTGGTTGCGCTCTTATTGATTCCGGGACTTGCCTATGCAATCTATCGTAAACCACATAAAATATATAAGAATAAATGGCTGGACAGACTAAAGGATAAATACATTCGTACCATTACAGGATTTCTGGAAGCTCCCTTAAAAGCCATTATTTCATCAGGACTGATTCTGACAGCGGGGATCGTGTTGAGTGTTGTCGTAGGAAAAGACTTCCTTCCGGAGCTGGATGAAGGTTCGATATGGTTACAGGTTAATCTGCCACCCGGAATTTCCGTAGAAAAGTCACGGGAGTTATCCGATACTTTGCGTGCCCGTACGATGAAGTATTCCGAAGTAACTTATATTATGGTACAGGCGGGAAGGAATGACGACGGAACTGATCCGTTCACCCCTTCACATTTTGAAGTGTCCATCGGTATTAAGCCTTATGATGAATGGCCGAAAGGAAAAACTAAAAAGGATTTGATTCATGAACTGGAAGAAGAATATAAGTTACTTCCCGGTTTTAAAGTAGGATTTAGCCAACCTATGATAGACGGGGTGATGGATAAGATAGCCGGGGCCCATAGTGAACTGGTGGTGAAAGTATATGGCGAAGATTTTCGTGAAACACGTCGTATTGCCGAAGAAATAACCAAGGCATTAGGAACTGTGCGAGGGGCTGTTGATCTGGATATTGATCAGGAACCACCCTTGCCACAGTTACAGATCAGTATGAATCGTGATGCCATAGCTCGTTACGGATTAAATGTATCCGATGTAGCGGATCTGATTGAAGTGGCTGTCGGAGGTAAAGCTATCGCACAACTTTATCAGGGTGACCGCCAGTATGGCATCACCTGTAAGTATAAAGAGGAAGCGCGGAATACTCCGGAGAAAATAGCCGGACTTATGTTGACTTCTTCCACCGGTGCAAAGATACCTCTTTCTCAGGTTGCCGATGTCAGATTGAGTGTCGGCGAAAGTACGATTACCAGGGAAATGAACAGACGCCATTTGACGGTAAAGCTGAATTTGCGCGGTCGTGACCTGACATCTTTTCTGAATGAAGCCCAGAATACGATCAATGAGAAAGTACATTATGACAAGAATAAATATACCATCAAATGGGGAGGGGCCTTCGAAAATCAAAAACGGGCTTATACACGTCTTGCTGTCATTATACCGCTGACACTGACAGGGATGTTTATACTGCTTTATGTCACGTTCGGGAAGTTCCGGCAGGCAGGACTGGTATTGGCTATTGTTCCTCTGGCACTTTTCGGAGGTATGCTTGCTCTTAATGTGCGTGGTATGACGCTGAATGTATCTTCTGCCGTAGGATTTATAGCGATGTTCGGGCTTTCCATACAAAATGGAATTATCATGGTATCGCAGGTCAATGGGCTGCGCAGGGGAGGAATGGAACTCCGGAAATCGGTCATAGAAGGGGCACGCCAGCGTTTCCGACCTATTCTGATGACTTCGGTCACTACGATACTCGGACTTTTCCCGGCTTCGTTGGCAACCGGAATCGGTAGTGACGTACAGCGTCCGCTGGCAACAGTGATTGTGTATGGATTGATGTTTTCAACCCTTATCTCTATGTTTCTGCTTCCGGCTTTCTATTATCTGGTTGAGAACAATGTTTTAAATAAAAAGAAGAACGATGAAAAAGAATATACGATATAATATAGTGCTCTTGCTGTTAATGGTGGAAGCCGTACTCATTCCGGCTTTTGCGCAAATGCCTGAAATAAAGCTGGGGCAGTCTATTTCTTTCGAAGAATATCTGAATCGGGTAGCGAAAAAGAACCTGAGTTATTTAGCCGAAAAACTCAATGTGAGTATTGCTGATGCGGAAGTAATTGCCCGGAAAATCTTTCCGGACCCGGAGTTGGAATTTGAAGCAGGTAATGAGACTTTCTCGTTGGGAGTTTCCTATTCATTAGAAATGGGAAATAAAAGGGGAGCACGTATTAAGTTGGCGCGGACTCAGGCAGAATTGGAGAAACTGTTCCTGCAACAGGGCTTTCAGGATTTGAGGGCGGAGGCTGCCGACCTTTTTCTAGAAGCAATTCTTCAGCGCGAATTACTTGAAGTACAGAAAAGTTCTTATGAGTATATGTATCAGCTGAGTCAGTCAGATAGTTTACGTTATGTTTCGGGAGAGATTACGGAGAATGATGTCCGGCAGTCAAAACTGGAAACTGTCACCTTGCTTAATACTGTTTACAGTCAGGAGGCGGCTTATCATTCCGCTTTGGTTTTGTTGAATAAACACATGGGGATGAGTGCTGATACGCTTCATATCCCTTTGGGAAATTGGGAAGAGCTAAGCAGGGACTTTGCTCTGTCTGATTTGGTCAAAGCGGGACTGGATAATCGCATCGACCTGCTTGTTGCTCAAAAAAGTACTGAAGTTACTACCCGGGAATATAAACTGACGAGAGCGGAACGCAGACCCGATATCGGAGTATCTGTTTCTTATGAAAGAAACTGGAACGGCTTTCTTCCTCCGTCCCGTTCTGCTACTGCCGGTGTATCTGTTCCTCTGACATTCTCGAATATAAATAAAGGAGCTGTAAAAGCTGCAAAGTTTCGGATTGCCCAATCGGAGATAATGGAAAGAGATATGGAATTGCAGATACAGGCAGAGATAACCCAGGCCTGGTTCAACTATGAGGCTGAAAAGAAAAAGATAGCTCAATATAAAGCCGGTGTACTTGAAGACTCGCAGAAGGTGCTCGACGGAATGGTATATAAATACAAACGGGGAGAAACGAGTATTCTTGATGTACTGGTTGCCCAGCGTACTTATAATGAAGTGCAACAGGAGTATCTGGAAACAATGAAAGGATATGCCGCTTCACTAGTAGCATTGGAAAGAGCTTGTGGTATATGGGATATATGCTTTTGACAGTTAAATATCCGGCTTTACTATTGTGAATTGCAGCAAAGCCGGATATTTGTATGGTTACCAGTCAGCGGTTTCACGCTTTATGTTAAATCATTGTGCGATATTCCTCCTGTTTTTTCTTAGGGAGTTTTTTTGATCACTTCTTCCACAGAGTGGTCAATAAGTTCTTTGATAAGTTTGTCACTCAGGTTTATTTACTTATCTGTTTTCCGAACTTTAATCCGTACTACTGTGTCATTTTGACGAGACTGGACAATGTTTTATTACTTTCGATTGTGTATCTTTGCTGTAGTTAAAATGGACAACCGGAATTTATATACTAATAAACAGAATATTATGGAAGCGAAGTATATCACTCTGACTAAAGAGAATATCGAAAAAGAACATATTTGCTGTGCTTTCTCCGATAAGAAATGTAAGGATAGCTATGAGTTGAAAAAGACATGGCTGAAAAATGAGTTTGAGAATGGCTATGTTTTCAGACGGCTTGACGAACGTGCAAAAGTATTTATAGAATATGGACCTGCCGAAAAAGCTTGGGTTCCGGTTAATGCACCTAACTATTTAATGATAAACTGTTTTTGGGTTTCAGGAAAATATAAAGGATGCGGGCATGGCAAAGCACTATTGCAGTCTGCTGTCGAGGATGCCAAAGCACAGGGTAGGGATGGCTTGGTGACTGTGGTCGGTACCTCTAAATTTCATTTTATGGGTGATGCGAAATGGTTATTACGTCAGGGGTTTGAGACGATAGAAAAACTACCCTATGGTTTCAGTCTTTTGGCTTTGAAGATAAATCCGGCAGCTCCTGATCCGTCATTCAATGGAACAGTATCAAGTGGAGAATGTGAGGAAAAAGAAGGTGTAGTCGTTTATTATACACATCGTTGTCCGTTTGCAGAGTTTCATGTCCGTAATTCTTTAGTGAGTGTGACTGAGAACAAAGGTATTCCATTGAAGATAGTCAGATTGGAAACGATGGCACAAGCACAAAATGCACCTACACCTGCTACTATCTTTTCTCTTTTCTATAAAGGAAAGTTTGTAACGACGGATTTGAGTGCATGTATGGAGCAACGGTTTGATAAAGCGTTGGGATTATAATCTTTCTTATTACAGTATGTGTTTCTCTTTTTTGATTTTCTGTTTTTGTGCTGTTTTGCTCTGATGAGTGTGGCGGGTTAATAATTGTCTGGTGTTTATTTAGACTGGTCGGTTCGATTTTTCATGTGCTGCTCTGATCTTATGCAGATTCATTAATAGAATCGGCAGTTTATTTATATGTTGAGATGTTTTGTTTTATGTATGTGACATATGCTTGATTTTTAGTATTTTATTGTATGTGGTTGGTGGGGAAAACTTGATGGCTCCTGACTTTTATAATCACTAACTTTTCTTATTTTAGTTCATTCAAATATGTTCAATTCTTGCATTTTATGAAACTATGTTTTACTTTTGGGGAGTAAAATCATTGGGATTATAATGAAAAGTATTCGCTCGGTTATTTGTTTTTGTTTGTTTTTGTTTGTGTTTAACCAGCTCCTTTTCGCCGACAAAACTATAGAGAATGATTCGCTATATACCAGTGAGTATATAAGTCGAATTTATATGGCAGAACCTGAACGGGCTTTAAGTTTGTTGGATGGAGCTGAAAGTAAGAAGACTATCCCTCTGCGTATTATACATGAATTACGCAGCAGGGTTTATCGTAATATGTATATGACTAAACTGGCTTTTTTGTATGCCAAAAAGTCTTATTTGCTGGATTCCGTTTCTCAGAAAGATCCTAAGCACTTGTTGACCATGACTGTCGACCTGGCAGAATTAGCAGTGCTTATGAGTGACCATAAAGAGAGTATGAGGTATGCTCTTGATGGTATCAAGCTAGCACAAAAAGAAAAGGATAAAGGGGCTGAAAGTAAGCTGTTGTTTTGCATTGGTGAAAATAAATGGCAATTGTCTTTCAAAGAGGAGGCATATGACTATTTTGACAAAGCTATCAAATTGCTTCAAGGTACAAGTTCCAAATTGGAAATGGCTATGCTTTCATACTTTTATGGGATGAAAATGGATTATCTGCTCAATGATTCCCGTAGTAAAGAAGCATTGGAGGTTGGGTTGAAGCGCGAAAAGCTACTTAAAGATATAGCTAAATTACCGGAAAAAACAAAAGGCTTTCTTGATCTGCAATATACTTACTTGTATGCAAAAATGTCGTATATCTGCTATCTGGAAGGAAAGTATGATCAGGCGGAAAAATATTATCAACAATATTTGTCAACAGAGAATTCACAGACACCGGATGGAAAAACCTATGCGATACCTTATCTGCTAGTGTCTAAACAATATCAGAAAGTCGTTGATCAATGTCAGGATTTTAAGAAATTGATGCAAGAGCAGGATACTGTCAACTTGCAGTATATTAGTATCCTTCAGAAAGAGGTGAAAGCTTATAAAGGCTTGAAGGATTTTGAAAAAGTAGCAGCATTACGTGAGTCTATTATTTCTATTATTGATGGTATTAACAGCAAGGATAAACAGAATGCGGCTTTGGAATTAAATGCTATTCATAAAGCTGACGAGCAGGAAGAATATATTGCCGAACAGACTTTACAGTTAAGAATCAGAAACATATCACTTGCTTTTTTGGGATGTGTCACTTGTCTCATTTTATTTGTGCTATGGCGGATTTGGCGTCATACGATTATTGTTAAATATAAAAACAAAATGCTGGCAAAGTTTATCAATGAGAAACTGGCTGGAAAAGTAGAGAACAAACAATTATTCATAGATGGAGATGCGGAAGATCCGATAGCTGTTCCATTGGACTTGGAACCGGAAACTGGCTTTTCCGAAAAAGACGATTTATCTCCGGATGAAGTAGTGGAGAGTAGGGAGGAAGAGGATGAGAATAAGAAAATTTTCAAAGAACTGAATCGTATTGTTGTCCAGGATCAGTTATATCTGTCTCCGGAGTTGTCGAGAGAGGATCTGGCTCAGATTGTACATTTGAATAATGCGCGTTTCGCCCGGATGATCAAGGAAAACACCGGAACTAATTTCAACGGGTATATTAATGAACTTCGTATTAACTATGCGATTCAGTTATTGAAGCAACATCCCAATTATACCATTCGTGCGATAGCTGATGAAGCCGGATTTAATAGTACGCCTATTCTGTACAGTATGTTCAAGAAAAAGACTGGTATGACTCCTTACGAATTTAAGAAAGCGCAGGAATCCTTAGGTTGATTTTGGCTTTTTCGTTAAACAATTTTCCGTTTTATCGGTTTATTCTTATGATAACTAAATATAAACGGAAATGGTGCAAGTTAGGATAAAGCGAGTGTACGAAGACTTTTCAGAGACAGACGGATATCGGGTGCTGGTAGATAAACTCTGGCCACGTGGAATCAGGAAAGAATGGTTGAAATATGATTACTGGGCAAAAGATATAACGCCTTCCGCAGCACTGCGTAGATGGTTTCATGAAGATATTCCGGGGCACTGGAGCGACTTTGTCGTAATGTATCAGAAGGAACTGGAAGCTTCTCAGGCTGTTGCCGATTTTCTGACTCTTATCAAACCCCATCCGGTGATCACTTTGCTTTATGCATCCAAAGAACCGGTCTACAATCATGCCCGAATCCTTCGCGATTATCTGGAAATGCATCTGAAAGAGTGAAATTAAAGTAATTTTTATCTCTTTCCGCTTTCAGTCGTTCACTCAATTTCCTACCTTTGTAATCTAAATCAAAATCGTGTGTCCATGAAGTATAAATTATTAGTTCTTGATGTAGACGGAACGCTTCTCAATGATGCAAAAGAAATTAGTAAACGTACATTGGCCGCTTTGCTGAAAGTACAGCAAATGGGAGTACGTATCGTGCTGGCATCCGGCAGACCTACTTACGGTCTGATGCCCTTAGCCAAATCCCTTGAACTCGGAAATTACGGAGGTTTTATTCTTTCTTATAATGGTTGCCAGATAATTAATGCTCAAAACGGAGAAATACTGTTTGAGCGGAGGATTAATCCGGAAATGTTGCCTTATCTGGAAAAGAAGGCAAGAAAAAATAATTTCGCACTGTTCACTTACCATGATGATACGATCATTACTGACACTCCGGAGAATGAACATATCCAGAATGAAGCTCGCTTGAATAATTTGAAAGTGATCAAGGAAGAGGAATTTTCTGTAGCAATTGATTTTGCCCCGTGTAAGTGTATGCTTGTCAGCGATGACGAGGAAGCGTTGGTTAGTCTGGAAGGACACTGGAAGAGACGGTTGAACGGAGCTTTGGATGTTTTCCGTTCCGAACCTTATTTTCTGGAAGTAGTGCCGTGTGCGATTGATAAAGCCAACACATTGGGAGCTTTATTGGAAGAACTGGATGTGAAGCGTGAAGAAGTCATCGCTATAGGAGACGGTGTGTGCGATGTAACGATGATTCAGCTGGCAGGACTGGGAGTGGCGATGGGGCATTCGCAGGATTCGGTAAAGGTCTGTGCGGATTATGTGACAGCTTCCAATGAGGAAGACGGAGTGGCTCTGGCTGTCGAAAAGGCGATAATAGCGGAAGTTCGGGCTACAGAGATTCCTTTGGACCAGTTGAATGCACAGGCGCGTCACGCATTGATGGGTAATCTGGGTATCCAATATACATATGCCGACGAAGACCGTGTAGAGGCGACGATGCCGGTAGATCACCGTACCCGTCAGCCGTTCGGTATTTTGCACGGTGGAGCTACGCTTGCATTGGGAGAAACAGTTGCCGGACTCGGCTCGATGATTCTCTGTCAGCCGGATGAAATTGTGGTAGGAATGCAGGTCAGCGGAAATCATATATCTTCTGCGCACGAAGGTGATACAGTACGTGCAGTAGCGACGATTGTACACAAAGGACGTTCCTCCCATGTATGGAATGTGGACGTTTTTACTTCAACCAATAAACTGGTGTCCTCTATACGGGTGGTCAACAGTGTGATGAAAAAAAGATGATTGACGAAAAAAGTAACTTGACAACTATTGATGCACTCATTCTGCGGAAACAGCCCTTTGCTGTTTATCGTGTTCCCGGGGAGAAGTATCCTCGTCTGTTGACTGAAGATGTCGGAGCTGTCCGCCTGATTTACGATTTGAAAGAACTGAATGGACAAAGAGGATTTGTGATTGCTCCGTTCCGTGTAGATAAGTCATGCCCGATTGTGTTGATACAGTCCGACAGGACTGGACGGCCGTTGCCTATGGAAATCGTGGCAGACGAAGAGCAGGTCTTGCAAAGTTATCCGGAGGAATCTTTTCATACCCTTTGTACAGGGAAGTATGCGACCTGTTTTCATACATTTATTGAAGCCTTGCGTGATGCTACCTTTGATAAACTGGTGCTTTCCCGTAGTCTCACTATTAGAAAGAATCCGGAGTTTTCCCCTTCAGCTGTTTTTCGTGCAGCTTGTCAACGTTATATTCATTCTTATATCTATCTGTGTTATACTCCTCAGACGGGCGTGTGGCTGGGAAGTACCCCCGAAATTATATTGTCGGGCGAAAAAAATGAATGGAATACAGTTGCCTTGGCAGGAACTCAACCTTTGCAGAATGGTAAACTTCCGCAAGTATGGGATGACAAAAACCGTCAGGAGCAGGATTATGTGGCGTCCTATATCCGTCGGCAGCTTCTTTCGCTGGGCATTCGCTCTACAGAGAGCGGGCCTTATCCGGCATATGCCGGCGCCCTGTCACATCTGAAAACTGATTTTCATTTCTCTTTGAAAGATAATAAAAATCTGGGAGACCTTCTGAAAGTCCTGCATCCGACTCCTGCCGTGTGCGGACTGCCTAAAGAAGAAGCCTACCGGTTCATTTTGGAAAATGAAGGGTACGATCGTAAGTATTATTCCGGTTTTATCGGTTGGCTCGATCCGGAGGGACGCACAGATTTGTATGTGAATCTGCGTTGCATGCACATTGAAGACGAGCAACTGACACTGTATGCCGGTGGCGGATTGTTAGCCTCTTCAGAGTTGAATGATGAATGGCAGGAAACGGAAAAGAAATTGCAGACAATGAGGCGTATTCTTGTGTCTGCTCCAATAATGATGAATCATTAACAAGCTAATCACTATTAATATGTATTCGGACAAGAAAAATATACTCCAGTTGGTCGCGTTGCTTGAGGCGCATGGAATTACGAAAGTAGTGTTATGTCCCGGTAGCCGTAATGCACCTCTTGTGCATACGCTGTCTACTCATCCGGGTTTTACTTGTTATGCTATGACGGATGAGCGGAGTGCCGGTTATTTTGCGATTGGTCTTGCGCTGAATGGCGGGCATCCTGCTGCCGTTTGCTGTACTTCCGGTACAGCGTTGCTCAATCTTCATCCTGCTGTGGCAGAAGCGTATTATCAGAATATACCTTTAGTTGTGATCTCTGCCGATCGGCCTGCTGCCTGGATTGGACAGATGGCGGGACAGACATTGCCGCAGCCCGGTGTTTTTCAGACATTGGTCAAGAAATCGGTAAACCTTCCGGAGATTCAGACAGAAGAGGATGAATGGTACTGTAACCGCTTGGTGAATGAAGCATTGCTGGAAACCAACCATCATGGAAAAGGTCCGGTACATATTAATATTCCTATATCCGAACCTTTGTTCCAGTTTACGGCGGAGTCGCTTCCCGAAGTACGTGTTATCACGCGCTATCAGGGTCTGAATGTATACGACCGGGATTACAATGACCTGATCGAACGCTTGAACAGATATCAGAAGCGGATGGTTATTGTCGGACAGATGAACTTGATTTACTTGTTTGAGAAACGGCATACCAAATTGTTATATAAACATTTCGTGTGGCTGACCGAGCACATCGGTAATCAGACAGTACCCGGTATTCCGGTGAAGAATTTTGATGCGGCGCTTTATGCGATGCCCGAAGAGAAAATCGGCCAGATGACTCCCGAACTACTGATTACTTATGGCGGACATGTGGTTTCCAAGCGGTTGAAAAAATATCTTCGGCAGCATCCGCCTAAAGAACATTGGCATGTGTCTGCTGGTGGAGAAGTGGTTGACCTTTACGGTTCTCTGACTACCGTCATCGAAATGGACCCGTTTGAGTTTCTGGAGAAAATAGCTCCATTGCTGGATAACCGCGTGCCGGAGTATCCCCGTGTATGGGAGAATTATTGCAAGACCATTCCCGAACCGGAGTTCGGATATTCGGAAATGTCGGCTATCGGTGCTTTGATAAAAGCATTGCCGGAATCATGTGCATTGCATCTGGCAAATAGTTCTGTTATCCGCTATGCTCAGTTATACCAGGTTCCTTCTACGATTGAGGTATGTTGTAACCGGGGTACAAGTGGCATCGAAGGCTCGTTGTCCACGGCAGTGGGATATGCCGCCGGTTCGGATAAACTAAATTTTATAGCTATAGGTGACCTTAGTTTCTTTTATGATATGAATGCTTTGTGGAACATCAATGTCCGTCCCAATCTACGCATTCTTTTGCTGAATAACGGAGGAGGGGAGATTTTCCATACATTACCCGGACTGGATATGTCGGGTACATCGCACAAGTATATTACAGCCGTTCACAAGACATCTGCCAAAGGATGGGCGGAAGAACGCGGATTCCTTTATCAACGGGTAGAGAATGAAGAACAGCTTGCCGAAGCGATGAAAACCTTCACACAACCGGAAGCCATGGAACAACCGGTTCTGATGGAAGTATTCAGCAATAAAAATAAAGATGCACGTATACTGAAAGATTATTATCATCAACTAAAACAAAAATAGATTATGTCAACACAAAGAGAATGGACAACCATCAGAGAATACGAAGATATCCTCTTTGATTACTATAATGGGATTGCCCGCATCACCATTAACCGTGAACGCTATCGAAATGCATTTACTCCGACTACAACGGCTGAAATGAGTGACGCATTGCGCATTTGCCGGGAAGAAGCGGATATTGATGTGATCGTGATTACGGGAGCTGGTGACAAGGCTTTCTGTTCGGGCGGTGACCAGAATGTGAAAGGGCGTGGCGGCTATATCGGCAAGGACGGTGTTCCCCGTCTGAGTGTTCTGGATGTACAGAAACAAATCCGCAGCATTCCGAAACCGGTAATTGCTGCCGTAAATGGATTTGCCATTGGTGGCGGACACGTGCTTCATGTAGTTTGCGATTTATCGATTGCTTCGGAGAATGCGATCTTCGGACAGACCGGTCCTCGCGTAGGTAGCTTTGATGCAGGTTTCGGAGCCTCTTATCTGGCTCGTGTCGTCGGTCAGAAGAAGGCACGTGAGATATGGTTCCTTTGCCGGAAATACAATGCGCAGGAAGCGTTGGATATGGGATTGGTGAATAAAGTAGTTCCATTGGAGCAACTGGAGGATGAGTATGTGCAATGGGCGGAAGAAATGATGCTGCTCAGTCCGTTGGCCTTGCGGATGATTAAAGCCGGATTGAATGCCGAACTGGACGGCCAGGCAGGTATTCAGGAGCTGGCAGGGGATGCGACCTTGCTTTACTATCTGACGGATGAGGCTCAGGAAGGAAAGAATGCATTTCTGGAGAAACGTAAACCTAACTTTAAGAAATATCCGAAGTTCCCTTAAACAATGGATTGCAAAATAGACATTATTCCGCGGGTGCTTCATTTCAAGCAGCCGGCCGGAACTTCACGAGGCACATACACAACGCGAAAAGTCTGGTATCTTCATTTTACTGCTCCCGAATTTCCCAATTGGGTAGGGATCGGGGAGTGCGCTCCTCTGCCAAATCTTAGCTGTGATGATCTTCCCGATTACGAGGAAGTGCTGGCTAAAATCTGCCGGCAGGTAGAGAATCAGGGAGGTAAGCTGGACATGGAAGCTCTATGCAAGTACCCTTCCATCCTTTTTGGCTTGGAGACAGCCATTCGTCACTTTTTTGAAGGAAGCTGGGCTTTGTGGGATACACCCTTCTCACGTGGGGAAGCAGGTATTCCGATAAACGGGCTTATCTGGATGGGTGACTTCAATAGAATGCTTGCTCAGATAGAGAAGAAGATGGAGGCGGGATTCCGCTGTATAAAGTTGAAGATCGGTGCCATCAACTTTGAAGAAGAACTGGCTTTACTCCAACATATCCGCTCTCACTATTCTTTTAAAGAAATAGAATTGCGTGTAGATGCCAACGGAGCATTCTCGCCAACAGATGCGATGGAGAAATTGAAACGCTTGTCCGAACTGGACTTACATTCGATAGAACAGCCCATTCGTGCCGGACAATGGGAAGAAATGGCACGTCTTACTTCCGAATCTCCTTTGCCGATAGCTTTGGATGAGGAACTGATAGGCTATAATACCTGGGAAGAAAAGCAAAGGCTGCTTTCGGCTATCCGTCCGCAATATATTATTATCAAACCTTCTCTTCATGGTGGATTAGCCGGTGGCGAGGAGTGGATTGCGGAAGCGGAGAAACTGAATATCGGCTGGTGGATAACTTCTGCTCTGGAGTCTAATATCGGTCTGAATGCTATCGCACAATGGTGCGCCACTTTTCAGAATCCATTGCCTCAAGGGTTAGGCACCGGATTACTTTTTACAGATAATGTAGAGATGCCTCTTGAAATCAGAAAAGATTGTTTGTGGTTTTGTAAATGATGATATTCGACCGACAAAAACAGCGTTTGTTGCTGGAGGGAAAGGAATATACTCCGGGCGATATACATGGCCTTGTAGCAGAAGGTGAGGGAAACCACCCTTCTGCTATATGGGACTTGTATCTTTTTCTAAACGAATGGTTTAATGATGATCCTGTGATCACTGTACATACTTCCGGTTCTACGGGGGCACCTAAAGAATTGCTTGTTCGCAAAGATCAGATGATACAGAGTGCACGCCTGACTTGTGAGTTTCTGGATTTAAAGCAGGGTGAAACGGCATTATTGTGTATGAACCTTCGCTATATCGGAGCGATGATGGTAGTTGTCCGTTCTTTGATTGCCGGGTTGAATCTTATAGTACGTCGGGCTTCCGGCCATCCATTGGCGGATGTGGACACTCCTTTAAGGTTTGCGGCTATGGTGCCTTTGCAGGTGTATAATACGTTTCAGATACCCGAAGAGAAAGAGAAATTAAAGCAAACGGAGATTTTAATTATAGGAGGCGGAGCAGTTGACAAAGCTTTGGAGGAAGAAATCAGAAATCTGCCCAATGCTGTTTATTCAACTTATGGGATGACGGAAACACTTTCTCACATCGCTCTCCGCCGTCTGAATGGTGCAGTGGCTTCCGATCGTTATTATCCTTTTTCATCCGTAGAGTTATCTTTGTCTTCAGAAGATACATTGATGATTAATGCTCCGCTTGTCTGTGATGAAACTCTGCAGACGAATGATATTGCCCGCATTTATCCGGACGGTAGTTTTACGATTCTGGGAAGAAAGGATAATGTAATCAATAGCGGAGGAATTAAAGTGCAGGCAGAAGAGATCGAAAAGTTACTTCAGTCGTTTATTCCTGTCCCGTTTGTAATCACTTCCGTTCCGGATCAACGTTTGGGGCAGGCTGTTACTTTATTGATAGAAGGGCAGATGGAAATAAGTGCGCTAGAGACTAAATTGGAATCAGTCTTAGCACCTTATTATCGTCCTAAATATATTTATCAGGTAAATCATATTCCTCAAACGGGAAATGGGAAGATTAATCGTAAAGAGTGCCGTGTTTTAGCAGAGAGCTTACAGTTGCTCGGGAGACAGGAATAATAAAAATAGCGGGAGGTAATCTTTCAACTCGTTCCGCAGGAGTTCCATTGTTTTTTGTTTATACCGATTAATGGATTTTACGCTGAGATTCATTTCTTCGGCAATTTCCGCATGTGTTTTGCCTTCAAAGAAACTCTTCATAAATACGGTGCGATAGTTTTCCGGAAGCTTATTTAATGTTTCGTATAGCATTCGGTATAACTCATCAAGTGTATATACACTATCTGTTTCTGTTTCATATAGAGGAGCTTTCTTTTGGATATTTTCGGCATAACTCCATTCATACTCCTGATGTTTCAGAAAGTTCAAACAGCTGTTTTTTACACACATTTTTATATATCCCAATGCTGTCTCTGATTGCAAATCGAAAGAGTCGGTATCCAACTTGTCCCATAGGGAGGTGAATACATCCGAAACAATGTCCTCGCGGACTTCTTTATCATCTACAAATCTTTTTGCATACAGGCAGAAAGGGGCATAATAATCCTCGTAAAGTTGTTTGAAAGCTCTTTCTTTAGTCTGTCTGGAAAAAGATATTTTCATTATTTTGAGATTCTGTAGTTTTTCATTTTACTGCAAATATATAATAAGAAAATCAGCATTTCCTAAAATTTTCTTTCTTTTTTTGTTTTTGGTATGAAGCTGTGGAAAATAAGATAGCTTAAAAAATAAAATAAAAAAAAGTATGTTATACCTGTCCCTTTTCGATTACCTCAGTTGTACTATTAGTGTAATTGCAATTAAAAGATAAGATTTTGAAAGAGAATATGGAAAATATGAATCCGGAATCATTGCTCCGAAAAGCGCAGGCATTAGGAGAGGATATTAAGGAAATGGAGTCTATTGATGTAATGGGTGCCTATCAACAAGCACAGACCCAAATAAAGACAAACAGAAGAAGGAGTATGTATAATCAGTTGATGCGTTATGCTGCATTCTTGACTATACCTTTATTACTTTCTTCTTTGATTTTGGGATATTTATATTGGGGAGCAACGGATACTGAAGAGAAGTATGCAGAAGTCATGGCGGCTACAGGTTCAGTCATTCGTTACGAACTTCCTGACCATTCGGTTGTCTGGTTAAACTCCGGTAGTACTTTACGTTATCCTACCGTTTTTAAGAAAGATAATCGTAATGTTGAATTAAAAGGTGAAGCCTATTTTGAAGTAGAAGCGGACAGGAAACGGCCTTTTTACGTCAATACTCCTGCCGGGTTAAGTGTCTATGTGTACGGAACCAAATTTAATGTGAATGCTTACGAAGATGATAATAGTATAGAAACGGTATTAGAAAAGGGTAAAGTAAACGTTATTTCACCGGACGGAAAAACAACAGTTCAGTTAGCTCCAGGAGAACGATTGCTTTATAATAAGGTAGATCAGAAATTGTTGAAGGGAAAAGTGGATGTTTATGAAAAGGTGGCATGGAAAGACGGTAAGTTGATATTCCGCAATGCCGAGTTGGGTGAAATATTCAAACGGCTGGCACGGCATTTTAATGTAGATATTCAGTTTAATAATATATCGGGAAAAGAATATAAATATCGTGCGACCTTCCGTAATGAAACACTGCCACAGATATTGGATTATCTGGCTAAGTCTGCTGCCTTGAAGTGGAGAACTGAGGAGGCGGTACAACAGGCAGATGATACATTCACAAAGAAAAAGATAATAGTAGATTTATATTAGTAACCATAAAAATGAGAATAGCCTATGAGATAACACAAAGATCGTAAAAAAAGGAAGAAAGCTGCTACCAACAGCTGTCTTCCCCCAATTTTTCAGATTCGCGGTAAGGAGTCTTGCAAACGCTAACCGGAATCAAACCACAGTTCATTATAGTAATAAACTTTAGTTAACCGCAAATGTATGAAAAAAAATCATTCATTTATTGCATTATATCCTAAATATGCTTTAAATCTAAAACTACCTTTAGTTATGAGGATTAGTCTGGCACTACTTTTTGCAGTCGTTTTACAACTATCTGCAGAGAATGGCTATGCTCAACGGACGCATGTTGCCATTTCTATGAACAATGTATCTGTAGAACAGGTACTGAATAAAATAGAAGAAGCTTCCGATTATGTTTTCCTTTACAATGACAAAACGATTCAGAAGAATCGTATTGTTTCTGTGAGAAATAAATCAGGTAAGATTCTGGATATTCTAGATGATATTTTTAAGGGGACCGATATTACGTATACCGTAGTTGACAAGCAGATTATTTTATCGACTAATAAAATGCAACTTGTTCAGCAGGAAGGACAAATCCAAATAAAAGGAGTTGTGAAAGATGCTGGCGGAGATCCCTTGATCGGTGTGAATGTGAAAGTGAAAGATTCTACGGTCGGTACTATCACCGATATAAACGGAAACTTTACGCTACAGACCAGGAAAGGAGATATTCTGGAAATTTCTTATGTGGGATATGCCACGAAAACAGTAAAGGTACAGAATGCCCAAGTTCTGAATATTGTGCTGACAGAAGATACAGAAGTACTGAATGAAGTCGTTGTTACTGCATTGGGTATCAAGAAGGAAGCTAAATCTTTGTCATACAATGTACAGCAAGTAAGCAATGCCGAGATTACACGCATTGCAGATGCCAACTTCGTCAATAATCTGAACGGTAAAGTTGCGGGTGTTACAATTAACTCATCTTCAGCTGGTGTCGGTGGCTCTTCACGTGTAGTGATGCGTGGAACCAAATCATTGAATGGTAATAACAATGCTCTTTATGTGGTTGATGGTATCCCGATGAGTGATATGAGTGCCGCTTCTACACAGCCTACGGACTCATACGAAGGTGCCGGTCAGTCCGGTGATCCTATTTCCGGTCTGAATCCCGAGGATATAGAGAGTATCTCTGTTTTGAGTGGACCGTCAGCTGCAGCTCTTTACGGTAGTGCCGCTGCCAATGGTGTTGTGATGATTACTACTAAAAAAGGTAGGGAAGGACGTACTTCAGTCAGCATATCCAATAATACGACTTTCTCCGCTCCTCTTGTCTTGCCCGAATTTCAAAATACTTATGGGCAGACAGAAGTGGGTAGTTACTACAGCTGGGGCAGTAAATTGAATACGCCGAGCAGCTATGATCCTAAAGACTTCTTTCAGACAGGTGTGAATGTAACAAATGCTGCCAGTCTTTCTACAGGTACTGACAAGAATCAGACTTACTTATCTTTAGGTACTACCAATGCCAAAGGTATTATCCATAATAATGACTACGAACGTTACAATGTCACTGTCCGTAATGTTGCCAAGATGCTGAAAGATAAGCTGACTCTTGACCTGAGTTTTATGCTTAGCTCTGTAAAAGAACAAAATATGACCTCTCAGGGACTTTATTATAACCCGTTAGTACCTCTTTATCTATTTCCTGCGGGAGATGATTTCTCCAAAGTACAGGCATATCAGCGGTATGATTCGGAACGAAATTTACTGACTCAGTACTGGCCTTACAGCACAAGTCTGGCTTTACAGAATCCATACTGGATTACCGAGCATATTAAAATACCTAATCATAAGAACCGTTATATGGCAACTGCATCGGCAAAATATGAATTTGCTGACTGGATTAATGTAACAGCCCGTGCCAAAATGGACCGCAACAACGAACGCCGTGAGCGCATGTATGATGCCGGAACAAATACTTTGTTTGCTTCTAAATACGGTTATTACTCCAAGAGTAATATCGAGAATCAACAGATATACGGTGAATTATTGCTGAATATTAATAAGTACTTTGTCGATAATACCCTAAATGTAACAGCTAATGTGGGTGGGAACTTTGAAAACAATGATTATCAGTCTGATTATTTCGGAGGCAAACTGAAGTCGGTAGCCAACCTCTTTACTTTTGGCAACGTGGATACTTCAGAGAAGAATCTGGCCAACCAATATGGCTATCATTTGAAAAAACGCGCCATATTCGGTAGTGCTCAGATCGGTTACAAGTCTATGGCTTATCTGGATGTGACGGCTCGTAACGACTGGTCATCTACCTTCAAAGGGACGAATACCGGTTCTTTCTTCTATCCGTCTATCGGTCTTTCGGGGATTATCACAGATATATTCCGTTGCAGTACGGATATTATGCCATACATGAAAGTACGTATTTCTTATTCGGAAGTAGGTAATTCACCGGATGTATTTCTGGCTATTCCGACTTATGCGTTGGTTGATGGCGTTCCTGTTACTCAGTCCCGACGTCCTAACCCCAATCTGAAGCCGGAACGTACCAAATCATGGGAAGCCGGATTTAACTTTGTCTTCTTCAAGAACCGTTTGAGATTGGATGGATCTATCTATCAGTCACGTACCTACAATCAGTTCTTTGAACGTACCCTTTCTTCTACTACCGGCTATAAATCGGAAGTAGTCAATGGCGGTCGTGTAGATAATAAAGGTATCGAATTGTCTTTGCGTTTTGAGGACAAATGGGGAAATTTTGGCTGGAGTTCGTATCTGACCTATTCATTGAACCGAAATAAAGTGGTGGAATTGCTGCGCAACTATGAAGATCCTTATACGCACGAACTTACTTCTTTGGATAGAATTGATATGGGCGGGACAAGTATGTATAAAATGATACTGACAGAAGGCGGATCTATCGGCGATATTTATGTGAATACGCTTCGCACGGACGAACATGGAGCTATCTATGTCCATCCTTCGGACCAGGTTGTAGTTACTCAGCCTGATGAATTTGTAAAGGCTGGTAATAGTGCTCCTAAGTATAACCTCGGTTGGGGAAACACATTCAGTTACAAAGGGCTTTCATTGGGATTCCTGTTCACGGCACGTGTCGGTGGTGTAGTTGTATCACAGACACAGGCGACGATGGACGCATACGGCTCTTCAAAGGCTACAGCTATTGCCCGTGATAATGGCGGAGCCATTGTTAACGGTCGTCCAATCGGTGCGGAAGATTACTATACGAAAATTGGAGGTGCAGGTGCTCAGGGTGGTATTGGTTCTATGTACACCTACAGTGCGACTAATGTCCGTTTGGCTGAGTTATCGTTAGGCTATGATATTCCTATCAACAAGTATGTGGACTGGATTAAGGGGTTGAACGTATCTTTCATCGGTAAGAATCTCTTTTTCCTTTATAGAAAAGCTCCGTTCGATCCGGAACTGACAGCAAGTACAGGCACTTACTTTCAAGGTATCGACATGTTTATGTCGCCAAGTCTGCGTAATTTGGGATTCTCTGTGAAAGTTAATTTCTAATCAAACTTATAAATTGTAGAAGATATGATATTAAATAAAATACTATCATGGAACAAACTTTCCATTCTCGGGATATCTTTGATGCTATTAAATAACATTTCGTGTATCGACTATGAGGATAACGTAAATCCGAATGAAGTCACCGAGGAAATGATGGAAGTAGACAACTTGAAGACGGGTGCTTTCTTTTCGCAAATGCTGCGTCGGGTTGTAATCATAAATGATGGCGACAAGCTCGACTCTGACTATCAGATTGCTCAGAACTTATCGCATGACCTTTATTCGGGCTATATTGCCGCTACCTTAGGATCTACCAATCATAACGGGCAGTATAACTTTCAGGAACAATGGGTGAATGCCACTTTTGATTATGCCTATACCGGAATTATGGCACCATGGCAAAGTATTCACAAAATAGCCACTGAACAGGAACTGCCGGAAGTTGACGCATTGGCTACCATCGTAAAGGTAGAAGGCATGCACCGTATTGCTGATACATTTGGTCCTATTCCATATGTAAACTATGGCTCTTCCAGCTTATATGACGCATTGGATTTGGTTTATAATAAGTTTTTTGAAGAACTGGATAATGCTATCGAAGTATTGAGCAATTATGTGAACGGAAATGTGGATGCTAAGCTGATGAGTGACTATGACTGTGTATATGGGGGGGACGTAGAGAAGTGGGTGAAGTTCGCCAACACACTGCGTTTGCGTCTTGCTATACGTGTTTCATATGCGAATCCCACACTGGCAGAAGCACAGGCAAAGAAGTCGATGGAAAACATGTTCGGCTTTATCGAAAGTAAAGCGGAACGTGCCGAACTTTCGCATAATTCATTGGAATATCATCATCCGTTGCACGAGATTGCCTATAACTTCAATTCGGGTGACTGTCGTCCGGGTGCTACCATCGTAGCCTATTTGAACGGACTGAATGATTCGCGAATCAGCTCTTATTTTACAGCAGCCGATGACGGTGAATATCATGGCGTACGTATTGGTATCACAACAAGCAATATGAGCAATTATCAAGGCAATAAAATCTCTAATCTGAATATTAACCGTGCTTCTACTCCGGTAGTATGGATGACGGCTGCCGAATCGTTCTTCCTGCGTGCCGAAGGTGCATTACGTGGCTGGGATATGGGTGGAACGGCCAAATCATTCTATGAGCAAGGTGTACGCATGTCGTTTGAGGAGAATAATGCCGCCGGTGTAGACGATTATTTGGCTGATCATACTTCGACTCCGGGTGCTTTTGCAGACAATGTGGGTAGTGATAATTATACTTTCAGCAGCAGGGTTACTCCTGCATGGGATGATAATGCCGGATTTGAAGCTCAGTTGGAACGCATCATTACACAGAAGTGGATTGCCAATTATCCCGACGGTCCCGAAGGCTGGAGTGAATATCGTCGTACAGGCTATCCGGAAGTTATTCCTGTAGTAAGAAACAGTAGTAATGGTACGATTGATACCCAGTTACAAGTCCGCCGTCTGCCTTATACACGCGACGAGAAGATCAACAATGCTAGCGGCGTTGCCAGTGGTATATCGGCTTTGGGTGGTCAGGATACGGGTGGAACTAAACTCTGGTGGGACAAAAAATCCCGATAACAGGAGAATGGACATTGTTTAATTCTAAAAACACTAATTACGATGAAAACAAAAATAACAGGTTTACTGACTTTCCTTATCGGAACATTCTTTTTCTATAGTTGTGATACCGATGTGGAAGCGTTAGAAATTCAGAAGCTGAAAACATATGACGAGCAGTATTTTGAGAATCTGCGTGCTTTCAAGAAAAGCGATCATGAGATAAGTTATGCTTATTACGAAGCGTGGTCACCGATTGAAGGTGTGACAGGCTATAAAGATCCCGCGTCGTGGGGTGAACGTATGGTAGGACTACCTGACAGTATAGATATTGTAAATCTTTGGATGGGAATACCGACAGCAGAGACACATCCGATAGCATATGCGGATATGCAATACTGCCAGCGGAAATTGGGTACACGTTTTGTCATGCATGCCGATGCTTCTCATTACAGACACCAGTTTACCGTTGATGGGGTTGATTATGATCTTAGCCAGAATAAGGACGATGAAGCGATGGCTGCATATGCAAAATGGATTGTGAATCAAGTGTTGGAACCGGGACTTGATGGAGTAGACGTTGACTGGGAAGGTTGGAGTGGTTCCGATTTGGTCAGATTGATAAAGGAACTTGGCAAGTATTTTGGTCCTGAAGGCGAACAGCCGGATAAGTTGCTTATCGTTGACTACTTTAGTGGAACACCACCAACAGACATCATACCTTATTGTGATTATATCGTTCAACAGGCTTATAGTGATCAAGTGGGGTTCTTGACTCAACCCAGTAACTTTCCACCCGAGAAGATGATTTACTGCGAATCGTTCGGAGTATTCTATGCCGATGGGGGACAACTTATGAACTATGCACGTTGGGAACCGTCGAAAGGCCGTAAAGGCGGTTGTGGAGTATTCTACTTAGGAAGAAATTATTATTCTTCATCGGGTATACCTTATAATGAATTCCGGGAGGCTATTCAGATAATGAATCCTGCTGTAAATGAGTAAACAATGAATAAATAAGAATCATGATGAAAACATATATATTTAAACATTCTTTGTTGGGAGTTATATTAGGTTTATCCATTCTGGGTTGTACAGAAGGTGATAAGTTTGATTATAACAAGAATATGGCTTTTATTACAGGGACAGAGACTACTCCTGTAACCAAGTTTGTGGTAGAAGATACCCCTTCTTCGTATGCCGTCACTGCTTCTACTACTGATAAAGTAGATAAAGACGTAAATGTGAAGTTTGCCATTGACAGGTCACTGGTAGAGACATATAATAATGAACATAATACTAAATATTATGCGATTCCGGAGGGCGCTGTGACTCTTGAAGATGCTGATGCTGTGATTCAGGCAGGTAAAGCGTTTTCTACTCCTGCTACAGTTAAAGTTATTTCTACCGAAGACTTTGCAGAAGGGCGAGTATATGTAGTTCCAGTTACTATGGTAGAAGTGGATGGACTTGAAATATTAAAACCTTCGAAAACTATTTTCTTGCAGATATCTCGTGTTATTCATTTCACCTCATTGAATATCAGCAATACGAATCTTTATAGTAACTTTATTTTCTCAGATGATAAGAAACAGGAATTGTCTAACTTCACCTATGAGATCAAATGCTATTCTCAAGAGTGGCATCGTATAGCTCGTCTGTGTAGTTTCACTTCTGCTGACGAACAGCGCTCAAGTATGCTGCGATTTGGAGAAAATGGATTAGATATCAATGCCTTGCAGTGGGTAAGTCCAAGTGGAAGTATTGTATCGAGTACACGTTTTAGCACTGATCGTTGGTATATGATCTCGTTGACATATGATGGCAGTAAACTGACTATGTATGTAGACGGAGTGAAAGATGCACAAGGCGATGGTGATGGTAAACCGGTCGATTTCCAGCGTTTTGAACTAGGAATGTCGTGGACGGGATATCGCGGATCTCAGTATTTTCGTGGCCGTATTGCTGAAGTTCGTGTCTGGAACCGTGCTTTGAGTACAGGCGAACTACAGATGAATCTTTGTGGCGTTGATTCACAATCAGAAGGTTTGGTTGCATACTGGAAAATGAATGAAGGCGAAGGACACATCTTTAAAGATGCAACAGGACATGGCTATGATATGGATTGGACGAACACTGCCCGTGAAATAAATGAAGGAGCTGGATTAACATATAATCTGAATTATAGCAGTGCTATTGCATGGGACAGTGATGATAATAACAGATGTAACGAGTAACGAAATAAATGATTGCTATGAAAATAAATACGCATATCTTAGGATTGTTGGTTGTAGTCGGATTATTTAGTCTTCAGTCTTGTGATGACGAAAGTTACGATATCGAAGGAAGCAACCAAAATTATGTATATATTAATGTGAACCGTTGGACTTCAACAGAATATCCTCAAAATACATTTGTCTATGAAGTGTTGAGAACACCGATTGGCTCTAGTTTAGAGAGTGGACCGGAAATAGTTAAGGTAGGGGTACGCTCTACTAAAGTTGCCTCTAAAGATATAACGGTTACTTTGGATATTGATAATTGTGCATCCATAGGTGAATTTTCTTCTTTCCCTGACGGGGTAAAAGTAACCTTGGATAAAAAAGAACTCGTGATTCCTGCGGGAAGTATGCTTTCTTCTGATTCAGTTACTATTGAAATAGAGGATGGAAAGTGGAGCGAGTTTGTCAATACAAGTTATCTTTTACCGCTAAAAGTAACATCGGTATCGAATGCGGCATTGAGTGAAACTCATTCCTCTGCTTATCTCGCTGTTAGCACCTCTTTTACGAATTGTGTTCCGGGAGCAACGAGTGTGGAAGGCACATTAATTAGTGATAGAAGCGCGTGGACTGCCACTAACAATGGTGTAGATGTTGGAACAACTCTGTTCGACGGAAATACAAGGACTTATCCGTCTCAGGATGCCAGTTCTACCGTTATTGTTAATTTGAATGGCGTATACCAAAACATAACAGGAATTCGATTACAGTATTATTCCCGTAATTATAGTTTGTCCAGTGCCGCTGTCTATACAAGTGAAACAGGAGGTGAAGATTATGAGTATCAGGGAAACGTTACTTTCTCTCGTGCAACGCCGCAATATATTCGTTTCTATGGAGCTGTGAGTGCTCGATATGTCAAACTTGAATTATTGCCGTATAGTAGTGGATATGGGATTGTTTTGTCTGAGTTTGATATGTATCAGAATGAATAAACGGGATTGATGAAAGTCTCTTATAATAGCTAATGAGTTATTATGAGAGGCTTTTGTTTTAAATGAAAAAAAGTATGGTGCTGCGCTTTATTATATTGATTTGTTGCATTAATTTGTATTTGGTTGCCTCGTACGCACAGACTCTTTCTGACGAACTGGTGTTCGAAGAACGTGTCTTTGATTTTGGAGAAATAAAGGAAGAAAATGGACTGGTTTCACATGAATTTGAGTTTAAGAATGTCAGTCAAAAAGTTATTTCTATCAATGGAGTAACAAGTGGCTGTGGTTGTGTACAGTTTGAATTTCCTAAAGAACCGCTCCGGCCGAATGCTACAGGTAAAGTGAAAGTGACTTACAACCCGGCCTACCGACCGGGCTTCTTTAGTAAAGAAGTAGTTGTTTTGAGCAATAACAATGCTAATTACAACCGCATTTGGGTAAAGGGCACCGTCATTCCCTGCAAACATCCGGTATCAGAGAACTATCCGTATGAGTACGGTAGCGGACTTTGGATGAATTTCGAAGTAATGGCATTCGGTACCATAGGCAAAGGCGGCACGAAAACAATGAAACTGAAATACGTAAACGATACCGATAATGATATACAGCTTATGTTTGTCGTTATAGGTGGTAATACAGATCTTAAGTTTACCAGTCCCCGTCAGGTGAAAGCCCGTGAAGAAGGTGTGATGCCCGTTGAATATCAATATTCCGGCAGCTTTCCGACCGAAACACGTGTCTATCCTGTGATCAACGGGCGGGCATTAATGAAACCGCTGAAGATAACATGTACCAATCCGGTTGATTAGTAATATAATATTTCCTATCTTAGCACCGGCAAATAAAATAACCTGAAAAGATAAAACTATAAATGAATCGAACACCATGAAGAGAAAACCAATCGCAACCAGTATTTTTACAGTAGTATTCAGTCTACTTTTAACAGGATGTCAGAGTGTTTCGGCACCGGAAGCTATTTTACCCGTTCCTCAGGAAAAGCAAGTAAATTGGCAGAAGATGGAAACATATGCCTTTGTACACTTCGGTCTCAATACCTTCAATGACCGTGAATGGGGTTATGGCGACTCTGATCCGAAAACGTTCAATCCTGCTCGTCTGGACTGCGAGCAATGGGTGCAGACATTTGTCAATTCCGGTATGAAAGGAGTAATCCTGACTGCCAAACATCATGACGGCTTTTGTCTGTGGCCTACACAGCTTACCGAATACTGTATTAGAAATACCCCTTACAAAGACGGTAAAGGTGATATTGTACGCGAACTTTCCGATGCCTGTAAGAAGTATGGAATCAAATTTGCCGTTTATCTCTCTCCGTGGGACAGGCATCAAGCCAATTATGGAACGCCGGAGTATGTAGATTATTTCTATAAGCAGTTGCATGAATTGCTCACTAATTATGGTGATGTTTTTGAAATCTGGTTTGACGGAGCCAACGGAGGAGACGGTTGGTACGGAGGAGCGAAAGACGCACGTACGATCGACCGCAAAACATACTATGATTACCCGCGGGCTTATAAGATGATCGATGAACTGCAACCGCAGGCTGTGATTTTCTCAGACGGAGGGCCGGGCTGCCGTTGGGTAGGAAATGAGAATGGATTTGCCGGAGCTACTAATTGGTCTTTCCTTCGGGCAGGCGAGGTATATCCGGGATATCCCAAGTATCGGGAATTACAGTACGGTCATGCCGATGGAAATCAATGGGTCGCTGCCGAGTGTGACGTTTCTATCCGTCCGGGATGGTTCTATCACCCAGAGGAAGACGACAAGGTAAAAACAGTCGATCAACTGACGGACTTGTATTATCGTAGTGTAGGTCATAATGCGACTTTATTATTAAACTTTCCTGTAGACCGCAACGGTTTGATTCATCCGACCGATTCATTGAATGCTGTTTCATTTCATCTGAGAGTTCAGAAAGAATTGGCAGATAATTTATTGAGCAGTGCAAAAGTATCAGCTTCCGACGAGCGTGGAGGACAATTCAAGGTTCGTGCCGTAACGGACGGAAAGTACGATACTTATTGGGCAACCAATGACGGAGTGACTACCGCCGATCTGACTTTCACTTTTAGTCAGCCGACGAAGATGAATCGGGTAATGATTCAGGAGTATATACCTTTGGGACAAAGGGTTAAATCCTTTGTTGTAGAATATAAGAAGGGCGATCAATGGCTGTCGGTTAAATGCAACGAAGAAACCACAACCGTAGGATACAAACGTTTGTTACGCTTTGAAATGATCGAAACAGAAGAATTGCGTATACGGTTTACGGATGCTCGTGCATGTTTGTGTATCAATGAGGTCGGGGCTTATTACGCTCCCGATGCAACGGAAAATTATACACCGGCAACCTCAGAACTGAAAAGTTTCCCCTTTACAATTTTGGGAGTGGATATGGAAGAAGCAAAGAAATGTAGTGACAAGGACGATCAGACTACCGCTCTAATCTCAGGCAAGGAAATCATGATTGATCTTGGCGAAAATCGTACAATCCATTCATTCTACTATTTACCTGATCAAAGTGAATATAGTAAAGGGTTGATCTCATCATACGAATTGTCTGCCGGTATTACCGAAGAGGCGATGCAAGTCGTAGCACAGGGAGAATTCTCGAACATCCGTAATAATCCGATTCTTCAGAATATGTACTTTAGTCCGGTTGAGGCTCGCTATTTTAAGTTAAAAGCGACTCGTATGGTAGACGAAAGTGATTCTTTGGGAATAGCGGAAATTGGGTGTCGATAGCCTCTCTCTAGAATATTTTTTGATTTTATCTGCAATATCTGCCACCTGCTTGTTTATTAGGTGATTTATAGTGGCTTATAGTGTTGCAGATACCTGTTGCAGATAATTTATCTGCAACATAGGGATTATTATATCTTTGTGTGATCTCTTGATGGATTCTTTGAATTGATAGTATCTTTGGTTTGTTTCAATTGGCAGAACATTTAGTTTCTGAGGCTTGAAACTAAAGTTTCTCCTGTTTGAAACTAAAGTTTCATCAGCTTGAAACAAAAGTTTCGTCAGCTTGGAACTAAAGTTTCACCGCATGAAACTTCTGCGAAACCAACGGAAAGTAATTTTTATATTATATCATATTGTATGATGACAAAGCGATTATATATTTTGATTGTAGGGTTGGCGATGAATGTCGTGGCTTTTGCCCAATCTTCTCTGTTACCTTATAAAAATCCGGTCTTGTCTGTTGACGAACGGGTGAAAGACTTGCTTTCACGTATGACGTTGGAAGAAAAGGTCGGGCAACTATTATGTCCTCTTGGTTGGGAAATGTACGAAATAAAGGACGATGAAGTACATCCTTCTGAAAAGTTTAAAAGACTAATGAAAGAAAAGAACGCAGGTATGCTGTGGGCAACTTATCGTGCGGACCCTTGGACTAAGAAGACATTGGAAAATGGACTTAATCCCGAACTGGCTGCCAAAGCCGGCAACGCATTGCAGAAATATGTGATTGAAAATACCCGTTTGGGTATTCCCTTATTTTTGGCTGAAGAAGCGCCTCACGGACATATGGCGATTGGAACGACCGTTTTTCCAACCGGCATAGGGATGGCGGCAACTTGGTCACCGGTACTGATTGAAGAAGTAGGAAATGTGATTGCTAAAGAGATTCGTTCACAGGGTGCACATATCAGTTATGGTCCTGTACTGGATTTATCTCGTGATCCTCGCTGGTCACGTGTCGAAGAAACCTTTGGTGAAGATCCTGTATTGAGTGGACGACTGGGAGCGGCGATGGTCATAGGGCTAGGTAGCGGAGACCTATCCCGTGAATATGCTACTATCGCTACCCTGAAGCATTTTTTAGCTTATGCGGTACCGGAAGGTGGACAAAACGGTAATTATGCATCGGTAGGGACTAGAGATCTGCACGAAAACTTTCTTCCTCCTTTTCTGGAAGCGATTGATGCGGGAGCACTCTCTGTAATGACCTCCTACAATTCAATAGATGGTATCCCCTGTACGGCTAATTATTATCTGCTGACACAATTACTGCGTAACGAGTGGAGATTCCGTGGCTTTGTTGTTTCAGACTTATATAGTATTGAAGGAGTCCATGAAAGTCACTTTGTTGTTCCTACTATAGAAGAGGCAGCTATGCAGGTCGTTTCTGCCGGAGTGGATATTGATTTGGGGGGCAATGCATTTATGAATCTTACTCATGCCGTTCAATCCGGAAAAATCAGTGAAGCAGTGATTGATACTGCCGTATGCCGGGTATTACGGATGAAGTTTGAAATGGGTTTGTTTGAGCATCCTTATGTGAATCCGAAGTCTGCAACGAAGGTGGTACGTAGTGAGGAACATATCAGACTGGCACATAAAGTGGCGCAATCATCTATCGTATTGCTGAAGAACAAGAATTCGATTCTTCCTTTGAATAAAAAGATTAAAAAAGTGGCAGTTGTCGGACCTAATGCGGATAATCGTTATAATATGCTGGGGGACTATACAGCTCCGCAAGAAGATGAAAACATAAAAACCGTGTTAGACGGAGTGATCTCCAAACTGTCTCCTTCTAAGGTGGAGTACGTGCGTGGATGCGCTATTCGTGATACGACAGTGAACGAAATAGCGGAAGTGGTGGAGGCAGCTAGCCGTTCGGAAGTTATAATAGCGGTGGTAGGAGGTTCCAGCGCACGCGATTTCAAGACGAGCTATCAGGAGACGGGTGCAGCAATTGCTGACGAAAAGAGTATCAGCGACATGGAATGTGGCGAGGGGTTTGACAGGGCTACTTTGACTTTACTGGGAAAACAACAAGATTTATTGAATGCATTGAAGGCTACCGGGAAGCCACTGATCGTTGTCTATATTGAAGGTCGTCCGCTGGATAAAGTCTGGGCATCCGAGTATGCCGACGCATTGCTGACCGCTTCTTATCCGGGCCAGGAAGGAGGGTATGCAATAGCTGATGTTTTGTTTGGAGATTATAATCCTGCCGGACGATTGCCGGTTTCCGTCCCCCGTTCTGTTGGACAGATACCTGTCTATTATAATAAAAAGGCTCCCTGCAATCATGATTATGTCGAACAGGCTGCTTCTCCATTATACACTTTTGGCTATGGGTTGAGTTATACCACTTTCGAATATTCGGATTTACAGGTAATACGTAAATCTCCCTGCTATTTTGAAGTTTCATTCAAAGTGAAAAATACAGGAAGCTATGACGGTGAAGAAGTGGCACAACTTTATCTGAGGGATGAATATGCTTCAGTAGTTCAGCCTCTCAGACAATTAAAGTGTTTTGAACGCTTCTTCCTGAAAAGAGGAGAGGAGAAGGAAATCTTTTTCACTTTGACCGAAAAAGATCTGTCCATTATCGACCGGAATATGAAACGTGTTGTGGAAACAGGAGATTTCCGGATAATGATTGGTGCCTCTTCGGATGACATAAGACTAACAAAAGATATTTCTGTAGAGAGTCTGTGAGTGACGAAGAGACTTATTTCTAATCTGAGTTTATAAACATGGAACAGGCTGATTCTGAATAATCACGAGTCAGCCTGTTTTTCACTTAAAACCTAAACCTTTTACTTACTTGCTGTTATAAGCCGTCAACATCCAAACCATCTTTTCCTGTTCTTTCAGATAATCGCTCATCATCGAAACGGTTACTTCATCTCCGGCTTGTGAAGCGATAGACAGAATCTTGCGTTCTTCACCGATCAGATAACTGATAGACTGTAGGATATTATTCAGTGCTTGTTCTCCGTTGCTTACCTTATCCACTTCGTTAATATTGGCTACTTTCAGATAATCACTGAATTTGTTGGCAGGAGTACCGCCCAGCATCAGGATACGTTCTGCGATTTCGTCCACTTTTTCGGCAGTGTCATCATACATCTTTTCGAATTGGCTGTGAAGTACGAAGAAGTCATGCCCTTTGATATTCCAGTGGAAACCGCGGAGGTTGGTGTAATATACTTGGAAGTCTGCCAGTAATTGTTGCAAAGATGCTACTACGTTGTTTGCTCCCGATTCGTTCAATTTGATAAATTCTAAAGTTTTCATATTCTATTTGTTTTTAATGATTTATATTCGTTTTCTTTTTTTCTGTACTGCAAAGATAAGGCGGAAAATGCTTGTTGTCAAACTGATAATTTCTATCTTTGCATAGAAGAAATCTATAACTTAATCATATTTGATAGATGACGATACAGCAATTAGAATATATATTGGCGGTTGACCAGTTCCGTCATTTTGCCAGAGCGGCGGAATATTGCCGCGTGACGCAGCCCACGCTGAGTGCTATGATCCAGAAACTGGAAGATGAGCTGGGAGTGAAGTTGTTTGACCGTACGGTGCAGCCGGTCTGTCCCACAGCGATTGGAGAAAAGATCATTGATCAGGCACGTGTCATTCTGGCACAGACAGCGCAGGTGAAAGAAATAATCAGTGAAGAGAAACAGTCACTGGCAGGCGTGTTCCATTTGGGGGTATTGCCTACCATAGCACCCTATTTACTTCCCCGCTTCTTCCCCCAACTGATGGAAAAGTATCCGGAACTGGATATACGTGTCACGGAAATGAAAACACAGAATATCCAGCAGGCATTGCATGCCGGAGATATTGATGCCGCAATTATAGCCAGCAAATTGGAAGACACTTTCCTGAAAGAAGAAACACTTTTCTATGAAACATTCTTCGGATATGTATCCTGCAAAGAACCTCTGTTCAAGCACGACGTGATACGCACTTCCGATATAACGGGCGAACGTCTCTGGCTATTGGACGAAGGGCATTGCTTCCGTGACCAGCTTGTACGTTTCTGCCAGATGGAAACGGTCAAAGTCAATCAGATGGCCTACCATCTGGGAAGTATGGAAACCTTTATGCGTATGGTAGAAAGCGGAAAAGGAATCACCTTCATTCCCGAACTGGCTGTTTCGCAACTGAACGAAGAACAAAAGAAACTGGTACGTCCGTTTGCCATTCCCCGTCCTACACGGCAGATAGTGCTTGCGACCAGCAGGGATTTTATCCGTCATAGCCTGCTCAATGTACTCAAAGAAGAGATACTGGCAGCAGTACCCAAAGAAATGCAATCCCTGCAATCCATTCAGTACTTGCTGTAATATTGCTTATTCCTGCGTACTGCTTCCGGCTGTATGGCGTTTCAACCATCGCCCTATTTCAGCTCCCTTAAAATAGATAATGAGGGAGCTGACTATGATAATCATTCCTGCAACGGTACTGAATGTCGGATACTCTCCCGGGAGCATGATCCAGCTAAGTATGGCGCCCAATATCGGGTTGATCAGTCTGCACATATTGATATCACTCACTTTGGCTCCTTTACTCTGTAAGGCGATAAACCAGAAACTGAAAGCAAAGACCGAGATAAATACCAGAATAGAAAGACTGATATAGAATCCGGCAGGCTTTCCGATAAATGAATGATACCCTTCCGTACCTAATCCTATCATATAGATGAGCAGTCCGCCGAAGAACATCTGCACGGCATTCAGGAAAATAGGGTTTATCTTGCCTTTATCTTCTGATACCGAAATCGCGGAATATCCCTGAAAGATGATACTGAGCAGCAAAAGTACAATTCCCGTGATCCCTTTCCAGTCCAGCGGAGCGCCATTGCTACCCATGCCTACGATAAGCAGCAAACCGATGAGGCTGACAATAAGGCTGATAATCTTGTGCACATTCAGCCGGTCATTGCTGGCCAGCAGATGGGCTAGCAGTACATTGATCAGAGGTGTCATTCCCATAATGATAGAAGAGATAGCCCCGCTGACGAAATCGACTCCGAAATAGAAAGCGGTGTACCCCATAAACATATTGATCAGGATCAGATTCAGAAACAGTTTGCTGTGCTGGCGTATTTCCTTCCACATCCCCTTATGCCAGGTATAAGCAAAAAGAATGATGCCTACAGTGGTAAAGCGGATTCCTGCAAAGTTCATCGGCGAAAAGTCGTAACTCAGTCCCTGCTTGATAAACGGATTGACGATAGCCCATAATACAGAGGCCAATATAGCATAAAAAAGTCCTTTTTTCATTTTATGGTTTGGTGGTTTTATTCAAAAATGCTGCAAAGATAGTAATAATTAGGCACATACATTTTGAATCTAGGTATTAATTCCTTATATTTGGAGAATCAACCATTTTTTATTTAGTAATATGAAAAAATACATTGCAGAAATGATCGGGACGATGGTGCTTGTCCTGATGGGATGTGGAAGTGCTGTTTTTGCCGGCAGTATGGCTGGTACTGTAGGAGCCGGCGTGGGAACGGTCGGTGTTGCTTTGGCATTTGGACTTTCAGTAGTGGCGATGGCGTATGCTATCGGAGGTATTTCGGGATGTCACATTAATCCTGCTATTACGCTAGGAGTATTCCTTTCGGGTCGTATGAATGGAAAAGATGCGGGTATGTATATGCTTTTCCAAGTTATAGGAGCGATTATCGGTTCGGCTATTCTTTATGCCCTGGTGACCACCGGCGGGTACGACGGGCCGACGGCTACCGGTTCCAACGGCTTCGGTGACGGCGAGATGCTACAGGCATTCATCGCAGAAGTAGTCTTTACTTTCATTTTTGTATTGGTGGTGCTGGGGTCTACCGATCCGAAGAAAGGGGCGGGAGCTTTCGCAGGCCTTGCCATCGGTCTTTCTCTGGTATTGGTGCATATCGTATGTATCCCTATTACAGGTACTTCCGTCAATCCGGCACGTAGCATCGGTCCGGCATTGTTCCAGGGTGGAGAAGCGTTGTCGCAGTTATGGCTGTTTATTGTGGCGCCGTTTGTAGGAGCGGCTGTCAGTGCGCTCGTCTGGAATTATTTCGGTGACAAGAATGAAAAGAAATAATAAGAAGAAATAAACGGATCACTTTATGATAAAATTAAGGGCGAGAGTTTCACAACTGTCGCCCTCTTTTGCGTAATTATATATTATAATAAAAAGAGTGTTTCTATAATTACTAGATTTAATTAGATGCGGGGAATTTCACTTCATAGAATTTTTCCCCGTTATATAAGGTCTTGACACGTATTCTGAGTCCTTTCTTGCCTTTCATCTGATCTTGAATCTTATCCAGTTTGAAAGATATATACCCTTCGCCCAGACGGTCGGCGGTGTCGCCTTCGTCGTTATGCCGGAATTCAAGATTGATATACTCATCGTTGGCATCATTGGCAGCAGGTTCAGCTTCCTTGTTGTTGATGACCAGATTCAGGAAATGTTTCTTGTCCTCGCTATGCGTGCCGTAATATTGGAATTCGATTGTCAGATATTTCTTGTCTTGGGTAATCCACATATAAGTAGAATTGATTTTATCGTCTCCGATCTTCTCTTCCGTATTTTCTCCTTCCCCCATAGTCACGATTTCTTTGGTCAGGATCTCTTTTATTTCTCTTACCTGAATATTATAGTCATATCCCTTCACCGGTTCTTCCAGTTCTTTGAATATCACAAAGGCGCGTTGCCCGTCTTTATTCTTGTCACTGATCCATCCGTTTCCATTGCTCGGGAACATTGTTTTTCCATCATCCAGAGTGAAATAGAAATCCTTGCTATCCGGGCTGATCAGATTGATGGTGCCGATGACCAGTGAATCGGATGAGGAGTCATCATCCAGACACGACTGAAGTATCGGCATTGTGGTCATAACAGCAATAAAAAATGCAATGAATTTAAATTTCTTCATATACTATAAAAATGTTTTTTAATGAGTACTATTTACTTGCTTTGTACTCTGAAAATGCAAAGGGGGAGAAAATATTGCATTTGGATCTGTTAAAGAAACAAAAGTTGCAAAAGAGTTGTTCTCTCTGTGCAGTATTTCTATCTTTGCTGCATTTATAAGGTAAACACGTGTATAAGCAAATGGAAGAATTTGAGTTGTCGGAACAATGCAGGCTGGGAAATAATCGAGCCCGCAAAGAATTGTATGAGCATTATGGAGGGCGTTTGCTAGGCGTCTGTCTGCGCTATACCGGCGACCGTGATACAGCTCAGGATCTGCTTCACGATGGTTTTATAAAAATATTCAGTTCTTTCGACAAGTTCACCTGGCGGGGTGAAGGCTCACTGCGGGCCTGGATGGAACGGGTGATGGTCAATACCGCTTTACAGTATCTTCGCAAGAGTGATGTAATCAGTCAGTCTACGCCTTTGGAAGAAGTGCCCGAAGATTACGAGGAACCCGACGCTTCGGCTGTAGAGATGATTCCGCAAGCGGTATTGATGCGATTTATCGAAGAGTTGCCGGCGGGATACCGTACCGTGTTCAACCTTTACACCTTCGAGGAAAAATCGCATAAGGAAATAGCACAGTTGTTAGGTATTAATGAGAAGTCATCGGCTTCGCAATTATTTCGGGCGAAGAGCGTGTTGGCTAAGAGAGTAAAAGAATGGATAATGAATAACGGATAGGTAGAGATATGGAAGAGAAAGAATTATGGATGAATAAGTTGAAGGAGAAGCTCGGGGATTACACGGAGCCGCTTCCTGCTTCCGGTTGGGAACAACTGGAAAAAGAACTTATGCCTCCTGTGGAGAGGAAGATATATCCTTATCGTAAATGGACGGTAGCCGCTGCGGCTGTCATTTTATTGGCTTTGGTGTCATCGGTCAGCCTGTATTTCCTCGGGACTCCTGCTGCTGATGAAATTCGTCATGCCAAGACTCCGGCGTTAGCCTCTGTTCCGGATGTTTTGCCGGATGCGCAGCAACCGGATATGACAGGAACAACGGTAGAACCGGTAGTGCGTCCGGTAGTGAAGAACCGCATCGCGAAAGCAGAACGGAACATTCCCCAGCCGACGGCAAATATCGACGAACCGGTGAAGAAAGAAGAGCAGCAACCTTCGGAACTGAACGCTCAGACCGGCGACCGGAAAGAAAAAGAAGAAGTGGAACCGGTGGAAGAAACGAAGGCCGCCCAGCATAAGCCCGCAGATACGGAACAACCGAGAAATAAGCCGCGCCGTCCTTCCAGCAGAGACAAACTGCATATTCCGGCAGAAAAGGCATCTTCACAGAAAGGCACATGGTCGATGGGACTTTCGGTAGGTAACTCCGGTGGTGCTTCTACAGAGTTGGGATCGGGCATTCCTTCTTATATGTCCCGTGTGAGCATGGTATCGGTATCAAACGGTCTGCTGAGCATACCCAATGATCAGCAATTGGTCTTTGAAGATGGAGTACCTTATTTGCGTCAGGCCAATCAGGTGGTCGATATGGAACACCATCAACCTATCTCCTTCGGATTATCTGTCCGCAAGAGTCTGGCGAAAGGTTTCTCTGTCGAAACAGGATTGACTTACACCTTGCTTTCTTCGGATGCAAAGTTTGCGGACAGCGACCAGAAGACCGAGCAGAAACTGCATTATCTGGGTATCCCGTTAAAAGCGAACTGGAACTTCCTTGATAAGAAACTGTTTACTCTTTATGTATCCGGTGGAGGTATGATTGAGAAATGTGTTTATGGCAAGCTGGGCACAGAGAAGGAAACTGTGAAACCTTTGCAATTCTCCGTCTCCGGTGCAGTCGGCGCACAGTTTAATGCCACCAAACGGGTAGGTATATACGTAGAACCCGGTGTTGCTTATTTCTTTGATGACGGTTCCGATGTACAGACCATCCGTAAGGAGAATCCGTTCAACTTCAATATTCAGGCGGGTATCCGACTTACTTATTAGTCAATATAGTTGAGCTATATATTTTAAAAGCGATATTTTACCAATAACGGTTAAAATATCGCTTTTAAAGTTTTATATGCAGAAACTTTGCTGAAAAATCGGAAATCTGAGAAAATATTAATATCATTGTCATCTGTAACTTTATACCTTTGTTTCAAAATACGACACTATGGTTGATTTTTCAGATGAAAAGTTCTTATTAGACGAGATCAGAAAAGGTAATAATCAGGCATTTGAATATCTTTTTAAGGCTTATTATCCCCGTTTGCGCGGCTATGCTATTCGTTTCGTGGAAGATGAAGAGACGGCTCGTGATATTATTCAGGAGTGTTTTCTGCGTTTTTGGGAGAAGCGGGAGTTGTTGTCGGCTGTATCGGTCACCTCCTTACTTTTTGCAATGGTACGCAATGGATGCCTGAATTACTTGAAGCATCTTTCCATTGTCGAGAAACATCAGATAGAATATCTTGCATCCATTGATGGTGAAGAAAGGCTCTATTATGCCGACTTCACGCTAGATGCAGAGCACAAACTACTGTATGACGAATTGCAGGAACAAATCAACCTTGTCATCGGGCAGCTGCCCGAGCGTTCGCGGGAAATCTTTCTGATGAGCCGTTTCAAAGGACTGAAGAATCGTGAAATTGCAGACAAACTTCAGATATCGACTACGGCAGTCGAGAAGCACATTGCGAAAGCATTGAAAAGCTTCTCCAAACACTTCAAAGACAAGTATCCGGTAGACATTTATATTATGATTGTTGCCTGGGTGATTATGAATAATAAATAAAAGAAGAAAATATAAACCATTGATAATTAGATTGGAAGAGCAGGGACTGAAAAATTCCTGCTTTTTTCTTTGTATGGGTGGTTGGGTAAAAGAAATAATAGTTGTTACATCTTATAGAAAGTGAAATTATGGAAGAAAAGAAAAACATTCGTGAGTTGGCCGTTCAGTATTTCGAAGGAAGAATCCGGCGAAAAGACGAAAAACTATTGTTTGAGTATGTCGGACAAAGTGAAGCAAATCGCACGGCATTCAGACAGTGGGAAAAGGAATGGATTGCTTCGGGCATTACCGATTCCAATACCACGAAGGAGTGGGAGACATTACAACGCAAAATCCGCACGCAGGAAGCCATTATCCCGATGCTGGGTATTTCGAAAACGAGATTTTCCGTCTGGCGGAAAGTGGCTGCTGTTGCAGCCATCGTACTTCTGACTGTAGGAGGAACCCTCGGTGTCCGGCAACTCTCTTCCTCATTGCAACCGGAAACGTACTTTGTATGCGAAACTCCTTATGGCGAGAAAAGTAAAGTCGTTCTGTCTGACGGTACAGTCGTTTGGCTTAATGCAGGTTCTACACTGAAGTATTCGAACAAGTTTAATACCGACAATCGCAGAGTCGAACTGAACGGTGAGGGGTATTTTGAAGTCACCAAGAAAGAGGGAGCTACTTTCATCGTGCAGACACATGGATATGACGTCGTTGTGAAAGGAACGAAGTTCGACGTATCCGCCTATGATGATGATCCTTTCATTTCCACCACTTTACTTGAAGGCTCGGTCGAACTGAATTATAAAGGCAGTCCGATAAGGATGTCTCCTGGAGAGTCCATGAGATTGAACGTAGAAACAGGAAAATTCATCCGTACCCAAGTAAACGCTTCACAATCAAAAGCGTGGGCGGAGAACCGTATAGAATTTGATCACATTACATTGAAGGAACTGGTTGCAAAACTATCCCGACAATATGATGTGAATATTCGGCTGGAATCGGAAGCTGTAGGAGACAAGACATTCCGTATTTCTCTGCGCAACAGAGAAACAATCGGAGAGGTGATGACGGCTTTGCAAGAGATTATCCCGATAACCGTCGAACGTAAAGGCAAGGATATATATATCAGAGAATAATTTCCATTTCGTAACAACTATTATTAAATTAAATCGAGAAAAACTATGAACAACCGAAAGAGCTTATTACGGCTGCTTCTTTTAGTTTCATTCTGTCTGGCGACAGTGACTTTGCACGCCCAGGTCATCAACAAGACATTCAAGAATGAAACATTGAAGACAGTATTGAAAGAAATTGAGCAACAAACAGGTTTATCTGTCATCTATAAGACAGATGAAGTGAACGAGAATAAAAGAATTACGGCAACTTTCAAAAATGCATCATTGGATGAGGTGCTGAATAAAGTCTTGGATAAGGATTTGACTTATAAGTTGCAAAACAAGATGATAGTCATCTTGAAAAAGACGCAGAAACCTCATGACGGCAGTACAAAGAAGAACATCAAAGGAACTGTCGTGGATGATAAGGGCGAACCGATCATTGGGGCCAGCGTGGTAGTGAAAGGAACTTCAACCGGAATAATTACGGACCTTGACGGAAACTACACTATAAATGAGGTATCGGAAGATGCCTGGATTTCAGTCTCCTATATCGGTTATCAGAGTGTTGAACTTCGAGCTGCCGATAGTAAGAATCTGCTTCGGATTGTCCTGAAGGAAGACACTAAAGTATTGGATGAAGTAGTTGTCGTGGGGTATGGTGTACAAAAGAAAAGTGATATCACCGGTTCCGTTTCTTCCGTAAAGTCAGCAGAGCTATTGTCAGCTCCTAATGCCAGTACTGCGCAGGCATTGCAAGGACGTGTGGCAGGTGTTGTTGTACAGAATTCCAGTGGTGCTCCTTCGGGATCGGCAACGATCCGCATCCGTGGAGCCAACTCGCTGACTTATGGAAATGATCCTTTGATCATCATCGATGGTGTTCAAGATGGGAATATCGGGAGCTTGAATCCTAATCAGATAGAATCCATAGAAGTGTTGAAAGATGCCGCAGCCCTTTCTGTCTATGGTTCGAAAGGTGCGAACGGTGTTATTCTGGTGACAACTAAAAATGGGAAAACCGGAAAGCCGCAGGTCTCTTACAACGGTTTTGTTTCATTTGATGAAGTACGGAAAACCTTGCCTGCATTGAATGCAAAAGAATACGCCCTGCTGATGAATGAGGCTCAGGAAGAGAATGGGCTCAATCCTGTTTTTGGACCGGATGAGATTCCGTTGGAAGGAAACAGTACGGACTGGCAGGATAAGATTTTTCGGAATGCGGTTTCCCAATCACACAACATCAGTATCAGTGGAGCGAAAGAAAGCATTTCTTATTTCATAGCTGGAGGATATACCAATAAAGATGGCATTGTGCAGAATACCAATTTTAAACAATATACTTTTCGTGCAAACTTTAAAGTTCAGGCTACATCCCGTTTGAATTTGTCGCTGAATACGTTTGCCTCTTATGACGAGACGCACAATGGAGATTATGAACAGGCTATTAATGCAGCACTTCAATGGTCGCCTACGAAACGCATCTATGATCCCGATAGTGAAGGAGGATATACACAGCCGGGTGGAGGAATAGGACCGGTTTCATTGTACAATCCGGTGGGGTATGCTTTGGAGATAGTGGACGATAAATCCGTTGCTTCTTTTAATGCTTCTTTAATGGGAGAATATAAATTCTGGGATTTCCTCAAATTATCTTCTTTGTTTTCATATAAGACTCATAGCGATACCAACGGGTATTTTGATAATCAGCGTGTCAATAATGGCGATATTAGAGATATTAACGGAAGTAAGGCCCAATCACGCTATATTGCTTTGCAAAGTACCAGTATTCTGACTTTTGATAAGGCTTTTGGTGATCATACCGTTCAGGCTACCGGGGTATACGAAGTGTTGAAGGATAATTATCAGAGCACATCTGCTTCTTCTAGAGGAATCCCGGTGGGAATGGGATATAATGGAGTGCAGTTCGGTTCTATTTTGCAGGCCCCTTGGGTGGAATATTCTACTACAGTGATGCAGTCTTTTATGGGTCGTGTGAATTATAGTTATAAGAATAAATATATGTTTTCCGGATCGATTCGTTATGACGGAGCCAGCCAGTTGGCAGAAGGAAACAAATACGACAATTTTACAGCATTTTCATTAGGATGGAATCTTATGGAAGAGAAGTTTATGAAAAGGCTGAAAGATATGGTACCGGAGTTTAAAATTCGCGGGAGTTACGGTACGGTAGGCAATGCGGCAGTGCCCGCTTACTCTTCTCATTTAAAGTTTTATCCGGGCATGGACGATAGCGGAAACCCGACTTTGGCCATATCAGATTTAGGCAATGAAAATCTGAAATGGGAACGTACCCGTGAGTTGAACATCGGTATAGACAGTCGATGGTGGGGAGGGCGTTTGAGTTTCTCAGCCGAATATTATAACAAGAAAACCAAAGACCTGCTGATGTGGCAGAAAGTGCCTTCGGTATTGGGTGTCAGTTCCATCCTTACCAATGTCGGTTCCGTGTCCAATAAAGGATTTGATATCATGTTGGGTGGCATTCCTGTCTCTACCAAACATTTTAAATGGGACATAAATTATACATTGAATATCAATAAAAATAAGATTCTCGAACTGGACGGACTCTCCAATACGCTTATTACAACCGGTGCCGATTATCCGGGATTGGTGGGTTCTTATGTCCAGATGGTGGGACAACCGATGGGCACATTCCTCGGATATACCTTTGCCGGTGTTTGGCAGAAATCAGAAGTGTCGACGGCTGCGCTTTACGGAGCAAAGCCCGGAGATGCCAAGTATGTAGATATCAACCGTGACGGAAAAATAGATAAGGATGATATAGGCATTATCGGTAATGCCCAGCCGAAGTTGAGCTTCGGATTCAACAATACATTTACGATTTTTGATTTCGACCTGAATATTTTCTGGCAGGGAGTATCCGGTAATGACATTTATAATCAGAATCGTATCCGGCGTGAGACTTATTCGTCAGATGCATTCCCGACCAGTACGGTTATGAAAAATCATTGGACACCGGAAAATCCGACAAATATTCCTGCTTTTTCGGGAGCAGAGTATGTTAATTCTTCCCGTTGGGTGGAGAAGGGAGACTATTTGCGCTTGAAAAATATCACATTGGGCTATCGTATTCCGCACAAGATACTGTCAAAAATAGGATGTTCGTCCGCCCGTATCTATGTCAGTGCCAATAATCTATGGACAATAACCAATTATTCGGGATTTGATCCGGAAGCAAGTATGGGAGCAGACTCGGATGCGGCAGGCGTGGACCGTGGTGTGTATCCTTCGTCAAAGAGTTTCCTTGTAGGGTTGGATATTTCGTTTTAATGATCATTTAATAATAACAGACTATGAATTGTACACTTATAAAAAAGAGCTGCGTCGGATTATTGGCGATAATATTAAGTACGAGTTGTGCCGATTTGACAGAGAATCTTACCGGACAGCCAACTGTCGATAAGTTCTTCCAGACACTGACCGACTTCAATAGTTATATCACAGGAGCCTATACCCCCTTAATCCTTTTATATGGTACCGATATGCCCTATGCGGCCAGTGCAGGTGCCGAAGATGTAAATACCCCCGTCATCAGATGGAAAGGATTCGAACAGGTTAACATTAACACAGTAGGAAATCCGGACGAAGTGACGGATGAGTTATGGAACTCATATTACACAAGTATTAGCGCGTGCAATACATTGATAAAGATTATCGGTGAGAACACGAAATTATCTCCCGACGAATTGTCCCCGATTGGAGGGGAAGCCCATTTCTTGCGTGCTTTTAATTACTTCCAGTTGGTGCGTTGGTTTGGCGAAGTGCCATTGTTGACGGAGGAAAATCAGGATAATGCGGCAAAAGAGCCTCAGGCGAGTGTTGCCCGGATTTACGAGCAGATAGTTTCTGATTTGAAGAATGCAGAGTTGACATTGCCTCTTTCACAGGATGATCCGAGCCGTCCCAGCCGTTGGGCGGCAAAAGCGTTGCTTGCAAAAGTCTATTTGACAATGGCGGGATTTCCGTTGAATGAGACTTCCTGTTATGCGCTGGCACGTGATAAGGCAAATGAAGTAATTAGTGAAAAGGTCTATACCTTAGAAAAAGTATATTCCCAATTGTGGTTATGGAGCAACCGTAAAATAAACTCCGAATTTATCTTTGCGCTTTATGCCAGTTCGGACAATGCAACAGGCAGTTATATCCATCAGGCCGTGCGTCCTACTGATCACGGAGAAAACGGCTGGGCAGATTGGACCAGTGACAAACGCTTTCTGGAAACTTTTCCCGTAGGAGATGGCAGCCGTTTGAGCGGAACTTTTTATACTCGGATGAGGGACGGTGCTTCGTGGGAAGATACCAATGTGGCACAACCTTATGTGGGAAAGTACCGGGATGCAGGTCCAAAGAGCGGAGGATATTCAGGGATAGCTACAGCTAATAAAGCGGACGGATTTTTCTGTATGTTACGCTATGCCGATGTGTTGCTGATCTACGCGGAAGCCGCTAATCTGGCGGAAGGCAGCCCTTCAAAAGCAGCATACGATGCTATCAATGAAGTCCGCGAACGGGCAGGACTGACTAAACTATCGGGACTGACTCCGGCACAGTTTGACAAGGCGGTATTGGACGAACGTAACTGGGAATTGGCTTTTGAATGTAATCGTTGGTTCGATTTGTGCCGTCGTCATATTCTGAAGGAGACTTTGGAAGCTTATTATCCGGAGACAAAGATTGACGATCACAATTATCTTCTACCGAAACCGAGCGACCAGATGACCATCATGACCGGTATTGTTCAGAACCCCGGATACAATTAAACGTCAATAACATAATCGAAAAGAAAGAATGATATGAAAAGAAATATAACTTTGATTTTAACCACTTTGTGTCTGGCGATAGGAGTCGTTTCTTGCAGTGAAGATTCTTATCCGGAGAATCCTACCCTTGTTTCGCCTATTTCGGGATTAGTCTTGGAAGTGAACGGAACGGACTATGTGGCTACCCCTCTGTTGCAGGAGGATGGTTTGTTGAGTAAAACATTGTTGGTGGCAGTCAATCAGCCTTCCACTACTGCCATAGTGAAACAGATAGACGTTTCCGACCCTTCGGCTACGGTCAATATAAATGTGGGAGATGTGATTACTTTCAGGAATAACCAATTTGCATTGGAATGGACGAAGGGGACACAAGCTGAGACTTTTTTACTGGAGATGAGTTATAATCCTCCTCCGGTAATGTATTTGGTAATGTCGGGTGAGAAAGGAGATTACTATGGCCTGAATACAGAAACGGCACAGACCATTGCTTCCATTACCTATAATAATCTGTTTGAAGGATATATAGACTTGACAAATACGAGCTGGAACAACATCGGCTTGGTGCAATCCGACCAGTCCGCCTATTTTGATGTTAGCGCCGGATTGGGCGGCGGACAATCTTATGGAACTTTAGCGATGGTGGAGAAATCCTCTCCGGGAACCGGCTATTATCCGTGTGACGGGCCTTGGGGAGACTGGACAACTAATGGAGGTAATGCCTTGATTGTTTCTCCCGGCATTTGGAAAGTTAATTTTGACCTCACTACCCGTCAGATCGTTTTACTGGAGACACAATGGGCTGTTACGGGGACAGCCGCAGGAACGGTGAAAGCAATGGTCTACAATTCTGACACCCGCAAGTGGTCTTTGACGACAGAACTTGCAGCCGGAAAATTAAAATTTACCACTATTCCGGTCTCTGCCGGTGATCCGACTGTAACGTATGGGGCGTCCGATGGTATTGTCAGACTGTCGGAGACAGGGACGGATATTACTATCGACGAAGCTGGTACGTACCGGATAGAATTAGACTTGAGTACACCTTTTTATGATTATACTATAACGAGATAAATCAACAATTATGAAGAAATTCTTATTAAGCAGTATATTTTTGTTTTCACTGGCTTATGGAGTAATAGCCTGTACCGAGGGGTTGCCAACCGACAACTGGGAAGAACCTGTCGTTCCCGTAGATCCTGCCGTTACTACCCTGCGGGGTTCGTTCGAAAGTAAGTTTGTGAGATACTCCAAAGGTCAGCAACACGAAGCTCAGATGGAAGAAGCGAAGATCGTCACCCTTTGGAAAGACACCCTTTGGCAGAACGACCGTACACACAAACAGATAGTGTTATGGTCAGGAGATAAAAAATATGACGACCTCACTTATGAAGTTTCGGATCTGGTGAGCGACGCGAACAGCATCTCTGCCTCCAATATCCGACTTCGTTTCCCTTCTTATATAAAGGGAGACGATCAGGCGCTCGATTGTGGAAATTATGAGAGCCGCACCACTACCTTGATTGCCGATGCCCTTTCCGAAGTACCCGTCACAACGCTCACCACTCAAGATCCCGTTAAGATATGGGTGACCATAAACACGCCGGCAGATGCCGTACCGGGCATATATACCGGAACCATTCAGGTGAAATCAGCCAATGAAGTGAAGCAGAAGTTTAATCTGGAATTGCTTGTCGTAGATCATCAGTTGCCTGCGGTAGCCGATTGGAGTTTCCATCTTGATTTATGGCAGTTCCCTTTCCAATTGACAACTCTCTGTCGGGACAACGGAGAAAATGTCGTTCCTTTCTCCGACGAATATTTTGCGATGATGAAGCCGTTTTATCAACTGTTGGCAGATGCCGGGCAGAAGGTAATCACCACGTATATCAAGGACGGTGCTTTCAATAGCGGACAAACGATGGTGAAGTGGTCGAAAAACAGTTCCGACGAGTGGATATTCGACTATACCGATTTTGATAAATATGTCGGGAAAATGATGGAATGGGGAATCAATAAACAGATCAGCTGTTTTTCTTTGGCCGGATGGAAGACGTCTGTCGGATATAAAGACGCGTCGGGCACGGACCGGACATTGGAACTCACCATCGGTACGGAAGAATACAACACAGTGTGGTCTGCTTTCCTGACTTCTTTCAAGACGCATCTGCAAGAAAAAGGCTGGTTTGACAAAACCGTGCTTTATATGGATGAGATTAAAGAAGACGGTATGAAGTCAATCATAGCTTTAATCAAAGAGAACGATGCGAACTGGAAAATAGGACTGTCGGGAGGAAATGTCGACAGCGGGATAGAGAACAGCCTGTATGATTATTCGACCATTTTAGGCTACGAGCGCCAGTCGGACAATGCCGTTTCTACCTTCTACACCAGTTGTTCGCAGCAATACCCGAACAACTACGTTACGGCGCAAACCAATCCGGCAGAAATGTCGTGGATGGCGTGGTATGCGCTGGCAAAAGGATTTGACGGATATCTGCGCTGGGCATACGATTACTGGACACAGTCTGACCCTACCAGTGCACAGGATGGAAGTAATGCGTCCGGCGACTTCAATATGATTTATCGCAGCGAAAATACCGCCGCCGCTGTTCCCATCTCCAGCATCCGTCTGGAACTGCTGCGGGAAGGCATTCAGGATTTTGAGAAGGCACGTATACTGAACAACGGACAACTGGACGCAGCTATCCGCAATTTCACCTCTGCTTCGGGGCGTGAAGCCGCCAAGTGGGTAGGAATAGCCGAAGGAACATTGAAAGAACTATCTGCAAATGATTAAACAGAAATAGATAATGAAGAAATTAAAGAATAAAATAGCTTTCGTACTGCTGTTTATACTTGTCTCCGCTATGTCGCAGGCAAAGGGATTGGACCCACGTTTTCAGATACTCCCTTTACCCCAGAACATAGAGATATTGAAAGGGCAGGGGATAGCAGGTAGTGAACTGGCATATATCGTATCGAAAGGCGAAAGTAAAATCCCCGTTTTAGGAACATTGCTGGACGCCTTACCCCGCATTGAAAAACAAGGAACAGGTATTACACTTTCCCTGTCGGAACAGAACACACCCGAATCTCCGGAAGGATATACGCTGGAGATCACCTCCCGGGGAGTAACGATCCAATCGCGTGGACAAGCAGGATTGTTCTACGGTTGTCAGACCTTGGAACAACTGATGGAGGATAGTCGTGACCTTCGTAGCCCTATTCCATGTCTCCGAATGACGGATTATCCCGAAATCTCTTACCGTGCCGTTCACTTTGATACGAAGCATCATCTGGACCGGACGGAATACTACTATCGGACCATTGATAAACTGGCCCGCTATAAGGTGAATGCCATCATTTGGGAAGTGGAAGACAAGCTGCGCTATACCCGCCGTCCCGAAGTGGGCGCCCCCAACGCCATCAGCAAACAAGAGATGCAGGCTATCAGTCGCTATGCCAAAGAACGTAATATCGAGATTAGTCCCTTAGTACAAGGATTGGGACACGCCGGCTTTATCCTGAAACGCCATTGGGAACTGCGGGAAAATCCGTATAGTGACTGGGAGTTCTGTCCTTCCGACCCGCGCACCTATGAGTTGCAGTTTGATCTTTATCGGGATGCGATGGAAGCCATGCCTGATGGCAAGTATCTTCATATCGGTGGAGATGAAATAACGGCTATCGGCATAGACGAACGTTGTAAAGCGACCGGAAAAACAGCTTTTGAATTGCAGATGATCTGGCTCAAAAAGGTTTGCGACTTTGCTGTGGAACATGGCAGAACTCCCATCTTCTGGGATGATATGCCTTTGAAGTATGCCGATCTTTGGTGGTTGTTGCATCGCCCGCTCACCGATGATGAAATTCGTAAGAACTGGAATACCTCCCGGCTGGACGAAGCTATCAAGATGTTCCCGAAGAATTGCATCTATATGCGTTGGCATTACGAAGACCCTACCGTCTTGTCCCATCAGATGCTCCTGGAATGGTATCATAAGAATGGACTGAATGTAATGGGAGCTACCGCAGCAGCGACCGGTGAAACCCCGTTTATGCCCAGAAACAACTCCAGGGCACAATATATTAAAGATTTCTGCAAACTTGTTTCTCAGAATCAGTTGAAGGGCATCCTTGCCACGGCTTGGGATGATGCCTCTGCCCATTGGGAAACGGTGATGCGCGGACTTATAGCACAGGGCGAATATAGTTGGCATCCGGACGGGCGGACTGTGGATGAGTTTATCCGGGCGCACGCCCGGAGGGAGTTCGGCTTGTCCGGTCAGCAAATGGAGTTTCTGACGGAAATGGAGAAAGCTGCTTTCTTCTTTGATCAGGCATTAGTCGTTTCCGGCACGCGAAATCCTGCTTGGGGAGTATCGGAAACATTCCGGTTGCTGGATTTGCCGGATTCGGAGAAACCGGGAGAATGGAAGCGGAAATATCAGGGAAGACTGGATACCGCCCGCATTGAATCGGCGCGTTATGAGAAGATTTGTAAAGGCTTGAAAGTGGCTGAACAGGCAGCTTTACGCAATCGCTACACGTTGGATATTTATAAGCAGACGAACGAACTGTTTCACTATCCGGTGAAATTGTTGGAAGTTTTAGAGGTTTATGACAGTACAAAAAACGATGAAGAACGTCTTCAAGCATTAGTAAGGATAGGTGACGTTTGTAACTCCTTCAAAAGTATGCGTGCTGAATTTGAAAAGACTTATTCGCAAACTCGTTTTATGGAGAGTCCGGAGGGGTATATTGCCGACCAGAACCACCATCATCACTTGTCTGCTTTAAGTAACAACAGTGACTGGATATTTCTGTATGAAATGCCGATGGTAGAAAAAGTGGAAAGATGGTTGAAAGAACAAAAAGATAACTAACCTTAGATTTTAAATATCGTATTGTTTTGTTGAGGACAATACAGCGTAGTGTTTTTGAAGGTATTAGTCACCATTTCGGGAAGCAGGCAATAGCTGTGCTTTCCGGAATGGCTTTTTTATAATTAATAAAAATCGTTTTTATGGAAAATTCATTGAGTGATGAATTGTTTTGTTCATTGAAGAATGAACTTCGTGAAGTAGATGCACAAATCAGTGTGCATAGTAAAAAACTGTTGGAGCTGATTGACCAAAAAAAAGAATTGTCGTCCAACTGATTCGGGAAGAAGAACAAATGACGCCCACTGTTATCGAATATCGGGGAGATCCGAAACGGTATGTTTCTGTTATTCTAGGTGCCATTGACCGGGGGAGGTTGACGTATAATGGAGATGCGAATTGCGAACAGACGTTCCGGTCCTTGTCAAGTGTGATAGATGTCATAAGCCCTAAGAACGGGAAAGCGCTCAGTATCGAAACGTTGGTCTCGTATGAGAAGAAAGAACGTGCCGGGGAGTTTTCAGATTATTCGGAAGGGAAATTCGAATAAAATGAGTACCTGAGAGGGAATTTAAGCCCGTTAGCAGTATAAATTCGACTTTAAAAGTTGTATGATATTGAAACTTTTATTATATTTGCACAATGAGAAGAAAAGTAATAGCATACGGTCAATACTACAAGGATTTTCTTGCCACTCTGACAGAAAAGGAAATTCAAAAAGTGAAATATGTGCTTTCATTGCTTGGAACAGAAGACCGTTTGCCTATCAAATTTATAAAGGTTATACGTGATGGTCTATATGAACTACGTATATCATATAACGGAAACATTTACCGTATCTTTTTCATTTTTGATGAAGGGCAAATAGTTGTTTTATTTAATGGCTTCCATAAGAAAACACAGAAAGCCCCATCATCAGAAATAGATAAGGCATTAAAAATAAAGGAGGAATATTATGAGTACAAAAAACAACATGCTGACTGATATCAGCGCAGAACTTGATAAGGAGTTCGGAGCACCTGGGACTCCGGAACGTGAAAAGTTCGATGAAGAGGCATACGCTTTTTATACTGGTCAAATACTGTTGGATGCACGACGGGAAGCAAAAGTAACTCAGTCTGAATTAGCAAAGAGAATCAATGCAACTAAATCGTATATCTCACGTATTGAAAGCGGAGCTATAAATCCAAGTGTAGGAACATTCTACCGAATTATTAATGCATTAGGATTGAAGATTGAAATCGTAAAACCAATCATGGGTATATAGTCGAAAAAACCGAAGGATATCTTAATCCTTCGGTTTTTCATATTTTACTTTCCTATCACTTCGATTAACCAACGATTTAAGTTCCGGCTTTCTGCACTAAATTCCACTCCGATCTTTACAATAAGATATTCTTCCTTCGTATATCTTCAAAGGTTTGTATTCCAATAGGAAGTTTACGCATCAAGTTGTCCATATCTGATTCTTTTGATCTTTTGCACATCAAAGATAACAAATATTTCCTGAAGTCTGCTTCAATTGGTGGGCTGATTTGAAAATGCGGTGGGAAATTGAAAAAAGACGGTTGTGTTTTTCCGATTTCCCGCCGTCTTTTTGGAGAAAGAAAAGGTAAAAAGTGAGAGGAGTGAGAGAGGATTTCTAACATTCGTATTTTTTTTAGAGAAATATAGAAAGTAGAAATAAAGAAATAAAATAGAAAAAGTTTCAATTCCTCTCTCACTCCTCTCACTTTTGTGGGTGAAGATGATGAAAAATAATATAAAACGAGGGAATATGTTGTATAGTTGAACAACATTTCTTATATTTGCGTTATGAAAAGAGAAATAATAGCATATAAAGGATACTTCAAAGAATTCTTTGAAAATTTAGATGCTGGCACCCAAGATAAGATATTGTATGTGCTAATGTTATTGCAGACACAAGACAGAATACCTTTGAAATTTATGCGGTTGATAGAAGAAGGACTTTATGAACTTCGTATCGAGTACCAAAGCAATATATATAGAATATTCTTTTGTTTCGACGAAGGGCGTATTGTGATTCTGTTTAACGGTTTTCAAAAGAAAACCGAAAAAACACCAAAGAAAGAAATTGATAAAGCAAAGATATTAAGAAAGGAGTATTATGGAAGCAAAAACAAATGAGGAATTCTTTAATGTCAGTGCATTAATAGATGAGCGTTTTGGTAAGGAAGGAACAGCTTCTCGTGCAGAGGCAGAAGAAAAGGCCTACGCCTTTTATACAGGACAGATTATCGAGGACGCAAGAAAAAAGGCTAAAATCACTCAGGCTGAATTAGCCCGGCGTATCGGTTCTGACCGTTCTTATATTTCAAGAGTAGAAAGTGGTCAGACAGAGCCTAAAGTATCTACTTTCTATCGTATAATGAATGCGTTAGGCTGTAAAATCGAATTTTCAATGATTTTGTAAAAACAATAAATGCAGAGTATCTGTCAAGATGACTCTGCATTTTGCTATATTCACAAGGCTTTCCCGCTTCTATTCATACAGCCTGTTTGATTTTACCTGCTCGATATCTATAATAAATACGGCATATCGGCGCCCGTTATTTCCTTTTTTAGATTCAAAATGGTGCTTAGTCATCACCTTCCCCAACTGTATTTTTGATCCGATGGAATACTGATAACCGGTACGCTCACGTATTAGTTCCGCAATCTCACTGACAGTCAGATAATAAACCTTCTCGAAACGTTCCGGCTTGCGGATATGCGTAAGAACCATTTCTTCTTCCGGTGAATGAAAGATGAAAGCCTCGTTATTCTCTTCAAGCCGTTCATTGTCCGCTTGCGTGAACCAGTATTGATATCCCGGCTTATTCAGCAGATATTTGATCTGAGCATAGAGCTGCGCATAATTGATGGTAATAAATTGGATGGAATAAGGATGAAAACAAAGGAAACGCCGGTTGCCTGTCGTGTCGTGAAGCACTTCCTGATAATTGCAGGTTCCTGCAAAAGAGGCCGTATGAGGGAAGTTTTGCGAACGGCGTGCATAAGGCAGACGGAAACTGATCACTTTGCGCGTTACCAAATCTTTGAATGCATTCAGTTCCCGGCCGCTCATCCCTTCAAACTCGTCGAGATTGATCAGCATAGCCTGCGTTATTTTGGCTAAATCATCTTTATTGTTCGAATTGATTAGTCCGGTAGAGAGATAAGCACGCAGTTCGGGAGGCAGGAGATTATTGATAAAGGTAGTCTTTCCTATGTTCTGTATCTCGCTGCATAGCAGAAGTACCGTGTGATTGACAATATTCTCCTGAGTAGCCGCTGCGCACATCGCCACCAGATAACGTTCCAGGCATTCCGCCCAAAACTCCTGATGACTCGTCTGGACACTATCCGCCAGGATACGGATATAGTCGGTTCCGTCCCATTCGGGCAGTAATTCAAAATACTCGCGAATGGGATGATACGACTGGCTGAAATCGGAGTAAATCAGATTTTCGATTGTTTTGACAGTGCAGGGATATCCCAGTTCGTTGATTTCTATCCAGATACTGTTTTCCATCATCTCATCCAAGATGCGGAAAGGCTCCGGTTTCTCGGTGTCGGGATGCCTTCTGCGATATTCCATGATATGCAGCACTTCGTTGTAGCGTGTTTCGTAGTGCTCGCTGATATATTGCTCTATCCGTAATATTCGTTTCTGCGTACCATTCAGTTTACAGGTATTAAATTCGTCGGTATGAGCGTAGGCGCTATTGATCAAAGAGACTGTCTCGTCTGCCGGAAAGTCTGTAAACTGGCTTTTGATAAAGGCGGATGCTTCCTCCTGCGGAATGCCGTAGCGATTGAAGGTACATGAGAGATGGTGCAGATAATTGTTCCGGTTGCCCGCTATGTATTTTTCGGACTTGTTGTGATAGTAGGTTAAAGTCAGCACCAGAGAAGCGTTGGCGGAATGGGCGTTGAGCGCTGTGTCTTCATTCGTCGGGGGGCCGTCCGGAGGAGTCTGTTGTTTACTGCCGGAGAGATTTTTACGATTTGAAACCTTGTAGGATGCCTGAGGTTGATCTACAAGAAAAGCGTCAGCGTTCGGATTGAAATAAATCTCCGGATCGTAAGAGAACAGACAAGTGCGTGCTACATCCTGGCCGGAGGTGTCGATTTCTATCTGACAGAGTTCGGTGTAAAAAGAAACGAGTCTGGTGTAAGCTGCATGATGGAAGTCTTCTATTTCCTGAAGGGTTTCGGGCAATGTCTCATCCGGATGGCATGCGCGTACTATGATTTTCACGCCCATCCCTTTGGGGCTGATAAAGGCGATGCGGGTGTAATCGCATCTCTTGATGATAGGGAGGATGCGTGCCAATTCTTCTTTGCTGAGGTGGTCGATGTCTATCACGATGTGTCCCAGATATTTGACGAGGTTCACTTTGGTACGCCTTCCTCGGTAGCTGGCGGAGAAGGCGATTGCCGGCAATTCTTTTTTCTTCTCATTGGCAGCCTTTTCTCCTTGCTCTGCAAAGATGCGGCGTATTTCTTCGACTTTTTCCCGGTAGGTAAAACTGCCGATAGTGGACACTATTTCTTCTTCGGTCATTTCTGCTATTGCGTAGTAGAAACCTTGAAATATGGTGAAATGTTTCATTTTTATTTTGATTATTGTTTGTCGATGCAAAGGAACTTCTTTGCGGAAATGTGTAAAGGAACTTTGTATGAAATGGCAATAAGTTACTACGGTTCGCCCAAAAAGTGTATGATAGTTGCCACTTGTTTCGGCGAAAGGAGACGGTTGCGTGCGCGGTATCCTTCCTGTTCGAGTTCGTGCAGGAGAGGGAGGTTGTAAATAATCCAACGACGAAGTATTTGTAAAGCAACTTTGAGGCAGACATGGGGATTGTAAAGGTGAGCCAGTTCCGCTTTGGTATAGGTGCGGATAAGGAAAGAATCTTCTTTGTAATTCATGATGTTTTCTTCTTGTTTTATGCTATAAAGTTACATAAAATTCCTTGTTATTCAAAGGTTTGACTTCGTTTTTATTCGTTGGGAATCAAGAAACTTCGTTGGGGAATATGGCTTGTCCGGCTATCCTTATCTTTGTGCTGTTAACAAGAAAGGGATGCATCCTATGTATTATAAACTTTAAAATTATTTTATTATGGCAATGACAGTATCTTATTCAGTGGTGCCGCGCAAGAATCCTGCAAAAAAGAGCGAACCGGCAAAGTATTATGCACAGGCGCAGGCGTCGGGTGAGCTGGACTTTGAAGAGTTGTGCGAAGCGATCACCAGTCGTTCTACTTGTACGGAAACGGATGTACGTGCGGCTATTTCGGGTATTCTTTACGAAGTGAAACGTGCGTTGAAGGCAGGAAGAATTGCGAGACTGGGCGATTTGGGCAGTTTGCAGATAGGACTGAACAGTGAAGGTGCGGCATCGGTCAAGGAATTTTCCGGTTCAATGATTAAGGGGGCGCATTTTATTTTCCACCCCGGTAAGACGCTGGCGGAGTTGATGAAGATTCTGAGTTATCAGCAAGTGCAGACTCGTGCGGTGGCGCAGGCGGGTGCAGGCGATGGCGGGGGAGAAGACCCTGACAAGAATCCGGATTCCGGTGGTGATGGCTCCGGTGATGAAGAGGCTCCGGACCCTACGGTATAATTGGCAGACGGGTCAAGGTAATAACGAATTAGAATAACTTCCATTAATATTTTGATAAGATGAAAGAAATAGTAAACCGGATTTTAGATGTGATCATGTATCTGATTCCTTTCTTCGGAAAGAGAAAGCGGGACAAGGTGGTGAGAGAAGTGCGCTATCATACTACCTGTAAGGAGGTGTGCAAAGTGAAAACGACGGAAAGGGAAAAGGAACATGAGAAAGATTAGTCTGATTGTGATCCATTGTTCCGCCACCCGTGTCGATTGCGACTTTACGGCAAAGGATGTGGATACGGCTCACCGTTATCGTGGCTTTTCGTGCTGGGGGTATCATTATTATATACGCAAGTCGGGCGAGATTGAGCCGATGCGGGATGAAGATACGGTCGGAGCTCATGCACGTGGCTATAATGCGATCAGCTTAGGTGTATGTTATGAGGGCGGTCTGGATGAGAATGGAAAAGCTGCGGATACGCGTACACCCCGTCAGAAGGAGGCGCTACATCGCTTGGTACACGAATTGTTGCAGCGTTATCCGGAAGCTAAAGTAGTAGGGCATCGGGATTTAAGTCCCGACACCAACTATAATGGGATCGTAGATCCTTGGGAACGGATTAAAGAATGCCCTTGCTTTGAGGTCATTGGAGAATTCTCCATTAATTAACTACCACCGTAGTGAAATACTCTTTGAATACCTCCGCAGCTTTTTCAAGCTGTTCGGGGGTATTTTCTTTTACCCCTTTCATCTTGTATTCCTGTCCCATCGCTTCGTACTTATGTACGCCCAGTGTATGGTAAGGTAGTATTTCCACCCGTTGGATCATCTTGTATTTTCCGAGTGCTTCTCCCAGTGCGCGTATGTCTTCTTCAAAATCGCTGTATCCGGGCACTAGCACGTAGCGTAGCCAAAAAGGTTTCTCCTGTTCTTCCAGCCAGGCGGCCGTGCGGATGGTTTGCTCGTTGCTTCTTCCGGTGAGCGTCTGATGGCGGTTGGGGTTGAATTCCTTTATATCCAATAACACAAGATCGGTCAGTCTGAATAATTCTTCTACGTCTTCGTTCCAAAGTCCTCCGTTGCTGTCCAGACAGACATGGATGCCTTTTTCTTTCAGTTCGCGGACCAGCGGGACGAGTGCTTTTGCCTGAAACGTCGGTTCGCCTCCGGAGAAAGTGATTCCTCCTCGTTTCCCGAAGAAGGGGCGCTGGCTCATTGCCATGCGGACGATTTCTTCCGGTGGGGTAGGCGTGCCTCCCTTTCCTGCTATCGTATCCGGATTGGCGCAATAGAGGCAGCGGAAGTTGCATCCTTGAAGAAAAACGACGAGCCGTAAGCCCGGCCCGTCGAATGTTCCCATACTTTCGTATGAATGTACGTTTATCATCATATAGAGTAATAGATTACATACGTTCGTGGAAGCTACGGCTGATAACTTCCAGTTGGTGTTCGCGGCTCAGCTTCACGAAGTTTACGGCATAGCCGGAAACGCGGATAGTCAGCTGCGGATAGTTTTCCGGATGCTCCATGGCATCGTACAGCATATCACGGTTCAGTACGTTTACGTTCAGGTGGTGGGCACCTTTGGTGAAGTAACCGTCCATCATCGTTACGAGGTTCTCGATACGGTCTTCGTCCGTAGCACCCAGTGATTTCGGAACGATAGAGAAGGTGTTGCTGATACCGTCCTGTGAGTCACGGTAACGAAGTTTCGCTACAGAACTCAGAGAAGCGATCGCACCATTCTTGTCGCGTCCGTGCATCGGATTGGCACCCGGAGCGAAGGCAACACCTTTGGCACGTCCGTCGGGAGTAGCACCGGTCTTTTTGCCGTACATCACATTGGAAGTGATAGTCAGCAAGGAGAGGGTAGGACGGGCATTCTTGTAAACTGGCAATTTCTTCAATTCTTCGCTGAAGAAGTATACCAGGTCTACGCCAAGGTGGTCTACCTTGTCGTTGTCGTTACCGAAGCAAGGGAATTCTCCTTCGATGTCGAAGCCTTCTGTCAGACCGATATCATTGCGGCGGGCAGTTACTTTCGCATATTTGATGGCAGACAGTGAATCGAGGGCGATGGAAAGTCCGGCTACACCGTAAGCCAGGTTGATGCGCGGGTTCGTATCTACAAGAGCCATCTGGGCCTTCTCGTAGTAATACTTGTCGTGCATATAGTGGATGATGTTCATCGCTTCGTTATATACGCGGGCGATTTCGGTCAGCACTTTTTTGTAGTTGTCCATTACTTCTTCGAACTTCAGCGTGTCGCTGGTCAGCACGGGGATGTTCTTCACCATGACTGTACCGGTATTCTCGCAACGTCCGCCGTTGATGGCAAGCAACAGGGCTTTGGCCAGGTTGCAACGGGCACCGAAGAACTGAATCTGCTTGCCTATTTCCTGGTATGATACGCAGCAGGCGATTCCGTAGTCGTCGGACTGACGTACTTCACGCATCAGGTCGTCGTTTTCGTACTGGATAGAAGAAGTGTCGATAGAAACCTTTGCACAGAATTCTTTGAATCCTTCCGGAAGTTCCGGGCTCCAGAGTACGGTCAGGTTCGGTTCCGGTGAAGGGCCGAGGTTGTACAATGTCTGCAGGAAACGGAAGGAGGTCTTTGTCACTTTGGTACGTCCGTCGTTGAGACGTCCGCCCAGAGATTCGGTTACCCAGGTCGGGTCGCCTGCAAAGATGTCGTTGTATGATTGCATACGCAGGTGGCGGACCATACGCAGCTTGATGACAAACTGGTCGATCAGCTCTTGCGCGAATGATTCGGTGATGGTTCCTTTGCTCAGTTCATATTCCAGATAGATATCGAGGAAAGAAGAAACGTTACCCAGTGACATAGCGGCACCGTCTTGTTCTTTGACGGCGGCAAGGTAAGCCATATATACCCACTGTACGGCTTCTTGTGCCGTGTAAGCGGGACGGCTCAGGTCGAGACCGTAATATTCGCCCATCACTTTCATGTCTTTCAGTGCCTTGATCTGTTCTGCCACTTCTTCGCGCAGGCGGATGCGGGCCTCTGTCATCGGACCGGTGAGGTTGTGCAAATCTTCCTTCTTTGCTTCGATCAGACGGTCGATGCCGTAAAGAGCCATACGGCGGTAGTCACCGATGATGCGTCCGCGTGCATAATTGTCGGGAAGTCCGGTAAGGAATCCCAGCGAACGGAAGGAACGGATTTCTTCCGTATATACGTCGAATACTCCGTCGTTGTGCGTCTTGCGGTAGTGAGTGAAAATATCTTTTACGCGGTCGTCCACTTCCACGCCGTTTTCGTGACAGGCTTTGCTGACTACGTTGATACCTCCGAAAGGCTTGATGGCACGTTTCAGAAGTTCGTCTGTCTGCAGGCCGACGATCAGTTCGTTTTCCTTGTCGATATATCCGGCCTTGTGGGAAGTGATGGTTGATACGGTAACATTATCTAATGAGCGGACACCGTTGTTTTCTCTTTCTTCTGCCAACGCTTCGAGGCAGCGGTTCCATACGGCTTTGGTACGTTCTGTAGGTCCTTCGAGGAATGAAGCATCTCCGTAATACGGAGTGATGTTATGACTTACGAAATCTCTGACGTTGATTTCGCTGCTCCAAAGACCGTCTTTAAAGATCTTGTTTAATTCCATAAAATGATAAAATTAGAGGTTGTAGTTATCCTATTCTTTAGAGCGCACAAAGTTACAATCATTTTTCATATAATCAGCATAAATATGCTCTATTTTATGCTTTTCAACATAAAATACCTATTAATTGCTATCCTTAGGAAAAGATTAGATTAAATTTTTAGTGAAAACTCTTGCAAGTTTAAAATATCTTCGTACCTTTGCACCGCTTTTAACGAAAAGCACTTCTGATAAGGAAGTTTTGGAGAGGTGGCAGAGTGGTCGATTGCGGCGGTCTTGAAAACCGTTGTACCGCGAGGTACCCGGGGTTCGAATCCCTGTCTCTCCGCTGAAAAGCAGCTTTTGGGCTGCTTTTTTGTTTTTATGGAGGGCGACGCCTCCGATGTCGTGAAACGAAAACGGGAGCGTTTTCTTAGTGTTTATTGAGTTTTTTGAAAGGAGAGATGCTCGAGTGGTTGAAGAGGCACGCCTGGAAAGCGTGTATACGCCAAAAGTGTATCACGAGTTCGAATCTCGTTCTCTCCGCAAATAAGGGGGTAAGAAAGCCGCTGACGGACAGTTAGCGGCTGATTTGTTTTTTTAGTGGAACACATTTGGAACACAATAACAGAAATAGAACTAAATAAAGCTAATAGCTAAGTTGTGCTTATATTTACTATGTAATCTGTATTGCTAAAGAATACTTCGAGGAGTGTTGTCTTTAAAAACAAATGGCAAATCAATAGTGAATTGGTTTTTACCGTCTGCCTTTGAAACTATAAGCGAAAGAAGTTTTTGTCCTTCTTCCTTTGGTAAGCTTGGTAATGGTATGCTAGCAAGCCAAATTAAGAAATAGTTTATTGAATCGTTATCATCAATAGCAGTAACTTCACCATAATTTGAGTAAACAAACGTCCCTATTGACTTATAATAATAACAAGTCATAGACGTTTCATCTTTCTTAATAAAGAAGAATAACCTGTTATCAAAATAGACCACCGCAACCAACCTCTTCAATTGAAAATCCTTAATAATAAAGTCTTTTACTCTTTCAGGTTTTTTGTGTGTTATATTCCAATAGGTAGTCGGAATGTTTACTTTAATTCTTTTGCCATTAAAGTTCCTGTATAAAGTGACTAGAAAAGGATTAGTAAAAGCTAAATCCGACTTTCTTATGGATTGAATGAACTTCAAATCTTTATCGGACATAGGATAATATTCATTAGCTTCTTTGCAGTCAGAATAGTGCCCATTCAATTTTATCACAGAAACATGACAAGGGAAATTCTTATCGTGATTATTCCACAATTGGAGATTAGGACAATATTTATCCAATAGTGTTCCGTATGGCAAATTGTCGGGGCAATTATACGTTGAATAACTTATATCATAAACACTTTGGGCGGTCAAGGCTAGAGCTATCGCAATGCCAACAACACTTAAAACTATTCTTTTGAAATACATAATTATAACTTATTTGTTGTGGAATCAATTTTATGAATACCCTTCCGAATAACTCTTTGAAAGTCTTTTTTTAAGCAACGAATCAATTGGATACGCAAACGGAAGCGCCTACGATAGTTTATTTCATAGAGCCATACATGCCCTTTCTCGAAACACTCCGGAACATTCCTTTCCAAATACTCAAATTCATCGTTGCTTAAATATTGCCCATAACGTAAATAAACGACCATATAAACATCAACATACCCATAAACTGGCATTTCTTCATGTAGCCATTTGACAAACTTCTCATAAAATTCCCTATCGGTTTCATCCTCTTGCACAAATTCATAAACCAATGGAGTTGAATATCGTACAAGATAGTTTATCTCATCAGGGTTGAAAATTGTTCCGCCTTTCATTTGTGGTACAGACGGAACTTTCAGACTTTCCAAAAACTTTCTAAACGGTGTATCAATCTTGGTAACAATCATATGATTATTAATTTGGTTTACTTAAGAACAGCCAATAAAAAAGAGCAACGATTGCTACAACGACAGAATTTCCCCATTCCAATTTCTTCAAAAACACATTCCATTCTGATTTGAAAAACTTATCAGCTTGCGAAACCGCAAACTTATGGGCTAATTTTACAACAATTGGAAATACAATCAAAGGCAATAGAAGCAAAAGTCCATATTTTACATCTGTCGCCCATGCACTAACATCGGCAATGATATAAACAATATAATTCAATACCAATAAGAAGTTACATATAAATTTCATAATATCAATATTAATCGGTTAATATTCAAATATTTATTTAGATTGTTTCGGTGTAATCTCGTTTGCATTAGCTACGCCCCACAGCTTACCTGTCGAGTTCCATTCCATAGACCTGTAGCCTATATTCTTTGTTTCTACATTTACGTATTTTACACTCAATACATTATCCCGAATTACAATATCTTCTATCAGACCTTTCTCGTTAGGGTCAGGATAATGTTGTATGGAATACAGTTTCCCTATAAACTTTTCTTTCAAGTATTCTATATGATTCTCTAAAATATAAGTCGTATAAGCAAACGCAGAGCCATCCTTCATTGATATTCCTGATATAAACTTGTCTTCATTCAGCCGTGTGAGAAAAAGTTCTCCGCTTTTACTTTCCATCAAAAAGATAGGAGATTCACAATCATTGCTCCCACCAAATTCTATGTTGTTTTTAATCAAAATATCATTTTGTACAGATGGGGTTAAAAATGTTTTTCCTGAAACAAGTGATTCATAATAACAGGTTTCTTTTTTACCCAAACCATGTGTACTTTCACTTTTTGTAATAAGCTTTATTTGTGGGTCTTCTTCAAGAAGTTTCAAGGCTTCATCAAAAGTTAATATTTTTTTAATAAGATAAGAGTCTCCTGCCAAAGAAACAGGTTCGTTTGCTACTCTTTTCCCTACATAATCAGAGGCATATGCATTATGTAAAACCATTGTATAAGGTTTCCAGTTTTTACCGTCTTTCTCATAACAGGGGAAATTAGCATTATCCCCTCTCATATCATCAAGTACCTTTACATTAGAAGATTGAGGTTTGACAGGTTGAATTATTGGATGATATAGGTAGGTCGCTATCTGATTAATAGAAAAGTCTAATTGTTTCTTCTTGTATTGAATGTACCCTTTTATTGGAGTAGGAAGATTGACAAGCTGTCGTTTCAAAGCGTAACGATTTCCGTGAGGAGCAAAAGCTTCATCCGAGATGCAGAAAATTCGTTGATTGATAAATTTGTGGTAGGATTTATAATCCAAAGGAGCACCAATGTATCTTCCTCGATGTGATTCTCGTATATAAAGGTCTTGTGATACATCGTATACATCTTCTTTTTCTTGCTTTGGAGTTGAGTTTTCTACTTTCAGTTGTGCAAAACAATAATTATAAGACAACATCATCAACATACTTAGAATAATAGCTTTCATGTTTTTTATCTTTAAATTAAACAAACGGTTTTATTAGATTTACTTATACGTTTTACAAATACCTGTCTGTTAGATAATTGCAATAAGATTCATTCTCATTATAAAATTCTTTTGACAGTTTTGCTATCACTTCTTGATAGGTTATATGGCTAAACTTTATATTGTCCTTTTTAGCAATTTCTGCAAACTGCTCTATCTCTTTTCTATGCTTACTTCCCTCTTTTCCTATTACATCGTACCAAAGGTATAGGAGATGAAAATTGCGTTTGAGTATCAAATTCCTTTTACCTTCTACAAAATGATGCTTTTGAACAAGATTTGAATTATACTTGTCACTATGCTTTTTCAGTCCTAATATGTGTTTTATTAATTGTGCAGCATCTAAATACTGAAACTTAGTATCATTAGGAGAAATTTCTTTTGCTAATTCATACAGATTAGGCAATCCGTTCCAAAAAGAGGGATTTTCAACATACTTTTGTTTTAATCCTCCATGTTTTCTACTACTATATGGCTCTGTAAATTTAGACTCAATACCAATAGTAGACAGTGGAGTATAAATCACAACATCAATATTAGGTGAATGTGGAAATTGAGATTTATCTCCACTTATCTCAAACTGCTCTTCAAATTTAATTTCGTAATTGAGTGGAGATGGAATAATGGGAATTTTTTCAGGAGAAGCAGAACCGACATTCTTAATCAGATAGCATACCTTAGTAGTTCTTGAGGTCAATTTGCAAACATTTAGAATCGGGCAAACATCTTTTCCCTGCCAATACTGGAACAGATTAACCACAATCGCAGAAGATGAATGAAGTGCTTTCATTTTTGCCAATCGTGTTTTAGAATCTTTTGTTTCGTTTCCATCCCCCTTTTGGTAAGAAAGAAAATTCCCTTTAGATAATGGCTCAAACAGGTTATCTGTTAGATTAGGTAAATAATTTGCTTCCCCTCTGTTAGGGATAGTTCCACCTACTACATTGAAACCTTTCCTTTTTGCCCAACTTTGTTGTTTCGATTTAATAAAATCTAATCCATTCATAGTAATTAGTAAAGTTGTGTCATCCGACTCCTTTAATGACAGGATTAGATAAAAAGAAAGTGTGGAGTCATTCGTTTATTGTGTAGGAGGTTCTGACAAAACCCAAAAGCAAATAAACAATACTCCACACCTGTTTAGTATATGTCTTTTGAACATACGCTACCCAAGTGATGAATGTCATTGCTTACCCCTGCTTTTTTGAAACTGTCAGATTTCCTACACAGGATAAAAGCGAAACACTTTCACTATTACATTTGCCACTATTCGTGACTTTGCAAAGATAGTAAAATTACTTAAAAACACTCTGATTAAGGAGTATTGTTTTCTTTGCTTTGGGTTCTTTTTATAATACGAGACAAAAATATAAAAAGAGGAAACATGAAAGTCACTCACATTTCCTCTTTTTCCCTTTTTGATTCTGAAATTACATATCTTTATACTTTAATCTTAAAAGACTTGCAAATGAAAAAGAATGTTCCGATTGTAATTCCATTGTCTTTCCTGTATTTCAAACATTTAGAATATTGAATATCGCAATCCCCCTCATTATAGTCTTTATAGACACGACTAATCAGATGAAACCAGTGACGTCCCTCTTCTCCAAATTCATGGGCTAATGCACAACCTATCCTAAACCAGTTCTTGTATTGATTAGTTATATCAATTCGTTTTGCTTGGACAAAGCGAACAGCCTTTATCACACGTTGTAAAATCCTTGTTCTTTGAGATACCGTGCTTATAACATTCCCTGATAGTTTTTCGGTATTCATCACATAGGTAAACGGGATAGGCTCCGGATTATAATAAGGTTTATCATCATAGCTTACCACTCTAAGACTAACAGGACTTTTAACGTTTCTATCAACTTGCAAGTCGAACTTTTTGCTTATAAACTCTGCAAGAGCTTCAAAATGTTGTTTATGAAACTCTGGGTTTGATATTCTGAATATAAGAAACAATCCTTTACCACTAAGAGATAAACCTGCATAGTACAGGCTCGGACAATGCTTGCCAATTATAGGTTTTGCCTGTTGCCAGTCTATTTCAGGATTATCTTTTGCATCAATGTCTACACATAGCAATCCATTATGCTTTATCATGCTTGTTTCTTTCCTTTCACTGAATATTCCACTCGGAGTTATACAGATGAGGCTTCCCTTTATTTTCTTCCGTAGTTTTTCATCTGTAGTTGCTCTATATCTTTCTACTTGCTCTCTAAATTTTCTTGTATGTAGAAACGTATCAAGCCTTACTTTTTTTATCGGTTCTTTACTAAAGTAATTTTCAAACACCGAAACCATTGGTATATCAAAGGAAGGAAAGATTATGCCACTCACTTTTTTATTTACATTTTTATTTTCTTTTATTTTTTCATTTTTATCTGAATTTACATTATCATTAGAGGTGCATAGTTTTATATTTCCACTACTGATTTCCAGCGAATTAAGAAAAAATTCTAATTCAAAATTGGATAAATTTGATTCATTCTTCGAAGCTATCATAATCTTTTCCTGCTAAATTATCACTCATTATTGATGAACTCTTTTTCTTAGGTAATACAACTTTCTCATCTAAAAGGCTATCAAAATCTTCCACACGTTTTTGCGCCATATTAACCTTATTATTGTATCTTCTATTACAAGCATCTATATTGGGAACGATTACTTTCAATATAGCGAATACTTGCTTAGGAAGTTTCTCCCATTCAACTTCACGATAAAGACCATATTTTACTATTGCATCATAAGCGATTAGCTGATTCTTTTTGCTCAACACCTGTATTGCATCATAATTGGCTCGATAAAACACAAAACTTTCTTTGATACTATTTTTCTTTTCCATGATTTACATATTATTAATTTTAAATACTTCACCACCTTCTCTTGCATATTCTTCATATGTTTCAAAACGGTTAGATTCTAACCATTGATTGATTTCTGCTCGTTTGAAGAAGATTCTTCGCCCGCCATGTGCAGGCTTATGAAAAGGAATTTTTCGCTCATGGGTTAACTTATAAAGCGTAGCCTTTTTATAACCCGTCAGTTCTGAAACTTCTTCAATAGTAAGAGTTTCAGATTTCTCACTCGTTAAATATAATGGTGACTCTTGGAGCACATCTCTGATAATAGCCTTTATTTGACTAACCGTTAATTGTACCACCATTGCGTCATCATGCAAAATATAATTTTTCATTATGTTTACAAATTATGCCATAGGAAATTAGATTTTTAATTCCCAACAGCTGGTTAATAAAAAAAAATTAATAGGTGATTTTACCTTGGTTTTGACCAAACCAAGAAAGGTTATTTTGGTAGGGCTATAAAAGATGCTGCTCCTTACACTTCAATGCATCCCCAACTTCTCATTTTTTAACTACGCTCACCAAACACAACAAAGTTAAAAAGATGAAAAGCCAAAGAATTATGAAATATTACAGGAAACACAACAAACAAGAATCCACTCATATACAAAATTTATTCCAATCAGAGACTTCTGTGAAACATTGCTTTGTTTTTTAAGTAAATTCTGCTGTCGATTCTAAGAGTGAATAAAGTGAGAATTAAGCGATAACTTTGTTAATTCAACTCCTCTATTCAAGTCTTGTTGCAAAGCTACGGATAATTTCATTTTAAAACAAATCTTTTTGAGGAAAATATCAGAGTCCACCTAAGCCTATTTCTTCATTGAACTTTTACCTTAGGTTTAATAAGTTACGAATACCCACAGAAACGCTATCTCAAAATTACACGTCATATAAAACCTTTGCAGCCTCATCTATTACAGTTGTATCAAAACTATCTAAATAAGTATTGGTAGTTTTCATATCTGCGTGTCCCAACATTTGGGAAATTTGTTCACGGGAAACATTATTGCGTTGCAACATCATCGCCATAGTATGCCGACTTACATATGTTGTCAACTTCATATCGGTTATTTGCAGTTCCTCTGCTAACTCTGCTAAATAACCATTATATTTTTTATATCTGCCACGGATGTGATTATATAGTTTTTCTCCAGTATAACCACTAATAGAAACTATTGGTACAATAAAATCATCCACTGTAGGGCTACTCTCTTTAAGGCTATCTAATAAACGCTCAATTTCTTTCGTTATTTTAATTTTAATAGGCTTTACCCCTTTTTGATGTTGTATTTTATGCCGTTTATAGACAATATACTCTCCTCCATTGAATTTTACAATATTGCTTCTTGTCAAATATGCCATATCAATAAATGAGATTCCATAGCAATAATATGACAATAAAAATAGTTTGCGGGCGTACTCTCGTTGTGGCTTTTCTGACACGGTATTTTTTATCTTATTCCAATCTTCCATAGGAAGATAACGTTTTTCTGTTTCTTCGGTCAATTTCTCTATTTGAAAACCAGCTTTACCAAAAGGATAAGTTTTCTCTGTTGCTTCTTTTTCCAAGATAGCTTTATTTAAAATGCTGCGCAATGCTTTAAAATAGTACTTTCTTGTATTTCCTTTACATCCTCTCTTTTGAAGAAAAATATCGAATCCATTTACAAACTTTATATCAATCTCTGAAAATACCTTTTGCTCCAATCTACTATCATAATGTTCAAGCATATTTAAAGTTGCAGCATAACAATTAGCATTACCAATATGCCCCGTTTCGCGCAAAGTTTTAATATGGTTCTCCATATAAACTTTTATTTTCCCTTGCTTCGATTTATTTAAAAAAGCGTCTGCAAATTGGTTTAAAGTCCAATCTGTATTCTCTTTTTGAAAGCCTTCTATTATTTCTTGCGCTCGTAACCTATGACAATTCAGCAAATAATTATACCGTTTACGTTGTTCGTTTTCTTCTTTCTGCTTTTTATCTCTCACATTCTTAAGGATACGGAAACATTCGTTTTCTTCATCCCAGTATTCATTATCCGCAAATATGTTTAAAGAAAAATACTTGCGTTGTCGTTCTTTGCATATTCTTAGACGAACAGCGCATAATCCTTGTGCATTGACAACATCATTCCTTTTTACAAAACTTATCATACTCAATGTTTTTTATATCGTTATTAGAAGTAGTATTACCTTTATTTCTCTAATACGATAGGAAAAATAGAGTTCTCTATTTTATAAGCATTTTGTAAACGTAAATAACAGATAATCAGAAGTATAATGCAAAAGTTAAAAATACAAAACAGAAAAAGGTGAGTTTAAGAAGGCGTTTGATATTTGACAATAGTCTTGCACTTTTAGACAGACTAATCGATTTAAGAAACATTTTATTCATTATTATTGTGGATAATATTGAGACCACGTGTATATAGTTCTATGTTTTAGTGGAACACATTTGGGTCACATGTAATCAAAGTAAGTAAAATCTAATAAAGCTAATTGTTTGATTTTTAGCTATGTACAATAATAGTCAAAAGTAATATCAGTTAATAAAAATAATAAAGATACGCCTGGAAAGCGTGTATACGCCAAAAGTGTATCGCGGGTTCGAATCCCGCTCTCTCCGCTGAACGTGCTGGACAGAAATGGTCAGCAAACGGACAAAAAGCTACAAATCAATGATTTGTGGCTTTTTTTATTGCCCGAAAGTCCTGCTTCCAAGACTTCAAAAGTACGGTAAAAGACAAAGTTTCGTTACTAAATCGTTACCTATTCCCTGCCGGACAAAAACGGTAACGATTTGTCCTCAAATGACCTGATAATGACTTGATTAGTCCATAGTCTGCATAACTCGAAAACGAGAGGTAAAAATTAATTTTGCAACTAAAAAAAGTGAGTTATGAAATCGACATTCAAGGTTCTTTTTTATTTGAAGAAAGGTTCTGAAAAGAAAAACGGCGAGGTTATGATTATGGCACGCATCACCATAGACGGCAAACTTTGCCAGTTCAGTACGAAACAGAGCATCCAGCCCGACAACTGGAACACGGCTGCGGGCAAAGCCAAAGGCAGGGATGCCGGGAGGATAAACGCCCTTTTGGACGACATACGTTCTTCCCTGAATACCATTTACCACGAAATGCAGCGGCGTGACAACTACGTGACCGCCGAGAAAGTGAAGAACGAGTTCTTGGGACACAGCGAGAGCCACGAAACAATCCTTACCCTGTTCCAAAAGCACAATGACGATGTGAAGCAGCTTGTGGGCATATCCAAGACGATAGCGACCTACCGCAAGTATGAAGTGACCCGCCGCCACCTTGCTGAATTTATCCAAAGCAAGTACAACGTATCGGACATATCCATAAAGGAGATTACCCCGATGTTCATTACCGATTTTGAGTTGTATTTGCGTACCGCCTGCAAGTGCGGCTACAACACCACCGCCAAGTTCATGCAGTTCTTCAAGCGTATCATCATCATCGCCCGTAACAACGGCATACTGGTGGGCGACCCTTTCGCCAGCTACAAAATCCGGCTGGAAAAAGTGGACAGGGGTTATCTGACAGAGGACGAGATAAAAATCATCCTTAAAAAGAAAATGGTTTCCGAACGGCTGGAACACGTCAGGGACTTGTTCGTCTTTTCCTGTTTCTGCGGTCTGGCTTACAGCGATGTCGCCAACTTGCGGCAGGAGAATATCCAAAAGTCCTTTGACGGCAACCTTTGGATAATCACCAAGCGGCAAAAGACGAATACGGACGTGAATGTCCCCCTGCTGGATATTCCCAAGATGATTTTGAAGAAGTACAAGGGCAAGTTGCCGGACGGCAAGATACTTCCCGTAATCAGCAATCAGAAGCTAAACGCCTACCTGAAAGAGATTGCCGATATATGCGGTATTAAAAAGAACCTGACATTCCACCTTGCCCGGCACACGTTCGCCACGACCACCACGCTGTCAAAGGGCGTACCCATTGAAACGGTGTCCAAGATGCTGGGACACACAAACATAGAAACTACGCAAATTTACGCCCGCATCACCAACAGCAAGATAGGCAGCGATATGCAGGGGCTTGACAAGAAGTTTGTCGGCATCGAGAAGATTTACAAGGAAGTCGCCATGTAATCTTGATTATATGGAACTGGTCACAATTTGTGACCAGTCCTTACTATTATTCCAACATTGCTAAATCTCCTAAAATATACGATTATGGACTTGCAGATTATCCAAAACAAGATTTTTGAGGTCAGAGGTTGCCGGGTGATGCTCGATTATCATTTGGCAGAACTCTACCAAGTGGAAACACGAGCCTTGAAGCAGGCGGTCAAGCGCAATATCGAGCGTTTTCCGGGTGATTTTATGTTTGTACTCACCCAAGAGGAAGCTAACTTGCTGTTATCCATAGGGGTATCACATTTTGTGATACCCCCTGCTTACAACTTCGGCGTTGCTATGCCTATGGCTTTTACCGAGCAGGGCGTAGCCATGCTTTCTTCGGTTCTCCGCTCCAAAGTAGCCATAGAAGTAAACATTTCAATCATGCGGGCTTTTGTCCTCATGCGTCAAATGGCAATCGGTTACGAGGAACTGTCAAGGCGCATCGAGGAACTGGAGGTAAGCACCGATGCGCAGTTCAACGAACTGTACCAAGCCCTTACCCAGCTTTTGAGCCAGTCGAAACAACAGAAAGAACGCCGTCCGGTAGGTTTCGTTACCTATAACCGTGGCAAGAACGAATAGGTAACGATTTCGGTAACGAAATTCCGCCTAACAAACTATATCCCAATAAAGTACATTCTTCCACCTTGCGGGCAGTCCACCGACTACCCGCATTTTTTATATCCTTTTCCAACTGGCACATTCCCCGAAACGCCAGCCGTGCGTGGCATGGCTGACTGTATTTCGTGAAAAGAGCCGTTGGAAACCCGCACAAGCGTATTGAAAGCAAGCTCACAACACCCTTGCCTTTCCCGCCCGC